>OLPO01000547.1_pt1 | contig 30386 bp, 24 predicted proteins | sample 1672831 | NCBI WGS metagenome assembly OLPO01 (sample SAMEA3136728, study PRJEB25190) | human gut metagenome
GGTGAAATATACCGCAAAGTGGGGCGTGCAGATTGCGGGAATGATTTTTCAAACACGCTCTAGAGCATGTCTGAAAAAGGCTTTCTGCAAAGTGTAAATCTGAAATAAAAAAGAACTGCCACGTCCAACATGCATCTTTCGCATATCAGACACGACAGCCCTCACTGGCATCACGCCACTTTCTTATTTATTGTTCATAGATTTTACAAAAGCATTACTGTCCACTCCGCTGCCCAAAAGCTCTTCACGGAACGCAGCCAGCCATAGCCTCTATTACTCGGTAAACAGTGGTGTAGAATAGTATCTGTCACCAGTATCCGGAAGAAGGGCTACGATCACTTTGCCCTTGTTCTCAGGTTTCTTCGCATACTCGATTGCAGCGCTTAATGCAGCACCAGAAGAGATTCCAACCAGGATTCCTTCTTTGTGTGCAAGAAGCTTCGCTGTGGCAAATGCCTCATCAGCCTCTGCTTTATAAATCTCATCATAAACCTTGGTATTCAGAACATCCGGAACAAATCCAGCACCGATTCCCTGGATCTTGTGCGGACCTGCTTTTCCCTCAGATAATACCGGGGAGGTAGAAGGCTCAAGTGCTACAATTTTCACATTCGGGTTCTGCTCTTTCAGATATTCGCCTGTTCCGGTAAGGGTTCCGCCTGTACCAACACCTGCGATGAAGATATCAACCTTTCCCTCAGTGTCCTTCCAGATCTCCGGACCTGTAGTAGCCTTGTGCACTGCCGGGTTCGCCGGGTTCACAAACTGTCCTGGGATGAAGCTGTTCGGAATCTCCTCTGCCAGTTCGTTGGCCCTGGCAATGGCACCTTTCATTCCCTTGGTTCCATCGGTAAGAACAAGCTCTGCGCCGTATGCTTTCAGAATGTTGCGACGCTCAACACTCATGGTCTCTGGCATGGTGAGGATGATTCTGTATCCCTTAGCTGCTGCGATAGATGCCAGACCGATTCCGGTATTTCCAGAAGTTGGCTCAATGATTACGGAACCTTCCTTCAGGATTCCCTTCTGCTCTGCATCCTCGATCATAGCCTTGGCAATTCTGTCCTTAACGCTTCCTGCCGGGTTAAAGTATTCCAGCTTTACAAGAACGGTAGCTTCCAGTCCAAGTTCCTTCTCAATATTAGTAACCTCTACAAGTGGGGTGTTTCCGATCAATCCAAGTGTTCCCTTATAATATGCCATATCCATTCCTTTCCCAGCGCCTGCGGCCGCTTTACATTTATTCGAGGTGATCCTGTTATTTCTGTATCTAACCCACCCAGTAACTGACAGCTTGCTTCTTCAGCAATAATTGTCGATATTCCGTATTTATTTACTGGGTTATTTATTTGTTAAATGGATATTACCACCATTAACCCACTATGTCAATAGGTTTTCAGGATTTATTTTTCATCCTCCACAATCTCACATACAATCTCATATGCATCCTCCAATGCATCCAGAGCCTCAGTCAGCGTATCAAGCTTTCTGTCATCCACTCCATCATCTTCATACTCCTGGATCAGCTCTGAAAACTGCTTCTTCAGCTCTTCCATGTAATCTGCCACCTGCTGTAATTTTTCCTCTTTCTCAAGCACTTCAGATAAATCAATAATTTTTCCCATAATATAATTTTCTCCTTTTTCTGTATTCTGCCATGTCACTATATTTTCTTTGAGCGTGTTTAATCAACTTGTCTTCTCATTATATAATTCTTTAAACATTTCCAAATATTCCTGCTCTACTTCAGCAAAGGGCCGCACTGTATAATCCAGCTCAAAATGCAGCTTCGGCGCATCCCCCGGTTGTTTCTCTTCCAGAAGAACCTCTAAATCATACCAGAGAAGATCATCATCGATTTCTTTCAGGCGCCGCGCTTCTTCAGCAGTCAGACTGCTTCCCAGAAATTTCTCATAAATCACCTGCAGCAGCTGCTCTTCCACCTCACGGTATCTGGGCATCTCCTGCTTCAGCGGACGGGGCACATCTGACATATAGCACTCGCTGGCATCATGCAAAAGACAAGCCAGCGCCTGACGATTGGAATACCCTCGCCCAAGTGCCTCCTTCGCACAGCAAATACAATGCTCCCCAACAGACCAGAAAGAACTTACATGTCCATTTCCCCTACAGGTCAGCGACAACGCATGTGCAATATCCTGAATATCAATCTTCTCCGCCTCCGGATGAACCGGATTGAAATGGTTTCTTGTGTATGTGGTTATGTAACTCATAGGATGCCTCCCCTACTGCTCTTTTCTTTTTCTTGCAAGATACTCATCCAGTTCTTTCTTGATTTTCTCCGGAATCTCCCTTGCAACCGGACACACTGCTGCATTTGCAAAACGTTCTGTAAACTTCACCAGAAAATCAATATCCCCCTGTAGCTGCTCCATGGACATAACCTCCTTCACATCATAACGGCAATGAATTGGTGCCACATTAGAGCTGGCAATTCTGGCAAAAGAGAGTGCCGGAATTCCGCTGTCTGCAAAAGGTGTAGAATCACTGGAATACACTCCGGTCTTTGCCTCAATTGGAAAACCGATTTCTGCTGCCATGTAAGATATATAATGTGCCAGCTTGTCCTCTGCGGAAACACAGGAGATAAATTTACCCATATAAGTTCCAATCATATCCAGATTAATGTTCAGCACTATTTTGTCCAGTTCCTCTTTATGCTCCTTCACATATGCCTTAGAGCCCAGAAGCCCTCTCTCCTCACTTCCGCAGAATACGAAACGAAGACCATAGTTCAGTTCTTTTCCCTTCAGCTGTTCCATAATTCCAAGCAAACCTGCGCAGCCACTCATGTTGTCATAAGCGCCGTGGGATAAAGAAGTGGAATCGTAATGGGCACTAAGTACAATAAACTCGTCCCGTCTGCCAGGAAGCTCTGCAATTACATTGTGGGACTCTCCGTCGTACTCTTTCTGGGAAACCTCCAAGCGAATGTTCTTCACCTTATTTTTCACCAGTTCTACTGCCTGGCTGGAATGGATCATGGCGCAAAGAACTTTCCGTTCTTCCCCTACAACGGCTTCGCGCAGATCGCGCTGATCAATATCTGTATTTGGATAATACATATTTCCGTACTGGAAAATAATTCCCTTTGCTCCTGCTTTTATCAGGTCCTGGTAAACAAAAAATCCAACTCCCTGAGTGTCCATCAGTACAATTTTATCTTTTGCACCTGCTATGGAAACAGGATCCGTTCCCGGCATATAATAAAGCTCTCCCTCTACGCAGCCGCTGCCACAGCAGTTAAATGCCTTACAGGTGATCTCCTTTCCATCTGCAAACAGATGGGCACTCTCAATATCTCCCATGGCAACCCGGAAAGACTCCAGATGAGCGGGCACGCCCAGTTCCTCACACTGCGCTTTCAGAAACTCTGCAACCTGCAGTTCCTCCTTCATACCACTGGCGTGGACGAAATCGGTGGATTCGAAAATATTGGATAAATTCATGATGGTTTTCTCCTTTGTGATTACTCTTTTATGTAAAACTTCTCTTTATTTACTAACTAACCTTTTCCTGTTCTCTATTTTATCATGTTGCCCCTTATATTAATACAACTTCTTACAGATTTTCTAATCGCTCCATTTCTTCTTTTTCACAATTATGTTATCCACCTCTTGTGGTTTTTCCAACAATTCAAATTTTCACTTGCAAAATTTCTTATATTGTTATAGCAGATATAAAAAGGGGCATGCTCCAAATGATTTCTCATTTTTTCACACGCCCTCTGCTCTTATAAATTTTTGCCTAAGTTTATAGCATTTTACGTATTAATACCTTTCATCGTGATTTGTTTCCCTTACTTAAATTTAGTTTTCGGTTACATTTGCTCTTTTTTCAAGTTCTCTTTTCAATCTTTGAATTTCTAATTCAGCCGCTTCTGCTCGTTCTCTTTCTCTCTGTGTATTTCGTCTTTCAGCCTGAATGTCCATTTTCTCCATGTTTTCAAACAGATAACCCATTCCACGACCTCCAATCTCGCCCATCATCTCTCTTGCTTCTTCCACGGGCACATTCATCTTTATTAGTAAAGTCCATAAAATCTTCTTATAAATTTCTTTTATCGCTTCCGGCGCATTGCTGTAAATAGAGTTGATTTGCTGGATACATCCTTGATATCTTCAGGCTGAACATTCGCAAACAATGGAATATTCGTATAATTTCTCAAAAACTGGCTGGCAAGTGTATCGTTTTTGAAAATCTCCCGGCTGTTCACATCTCTTGTATGCAGCTCCGGATGGTAAGCAGTGTCCCTTTTTCTTTTGTTCTGTGGCTTTCTGCTCATTTTTCCTCCTTACGCAGGAAACGCTTCACAGATCAAAAGATATCTACAAGTTCATAGTAACACGCACAAATTCAGAATACAAGAAGGGACCATAAAATTTTACTTTCTGTATGCCAACAAGCGGGCGCCGTAAGTTGTCTTTTTTATAAAGTGAAAAATGGCCATGCGAACTCTCGCACAGCCATGTATCTCTCTTATCATATTCTCTTTTCTCAAACAAACGGATTATAAAATCTCCCCCACCGTATAGTCACCGTCATGCTGACTACCAGCAGTACCACCCCAACTCCAATTGCCACGAAGTCTCTTTTCTCAAAAGGTCTCTTCATATACCACGTTCTCTTCTTATCCTTTCCAAACCCACGCAGCTCCATGGCATTGGAAATAGTATCAATCCTGTTCAGGCTGGTGAGGATCAGCGGTAGAAGAATATTCACCGAATTCTTCAGCCGGGCAAAAAAGTGCTCGTTTTTTCCAAGTTCTACGCCCCTAGCCTGCTGAGCCTGGCTGATGCTGTGGTAGTCACGCTGAATGTCTGGAATGTATCGAAGCGCAATCGCCACAGAATAACCCACTTTATAGGAAATTCCAATACTGTTCAGGCTGGCAGCAAACTCACTTGGGTTCGTTGCAGAAATAAACAAGATTGCAACCGGCAGCGCAACAAAATATTTCAGAGAAATATTCACCATATAAAACAGCTGCTCTGCAGTCAGATCATACCGCCAGAACAGGTGGCAAAGCACATGTCTGGTTCCGTACAATGTGGTTCCCTGATTTGGGTCAAACAGAAAAATAAACAAATTATTCAACACCAGAAATACCAGCATAAAAATCATCATAAACCGCACTTCGCGGAACTTAATCTTACTCAGCTTAAACGCCGCCAGGCTCACCGCAAACAGCCCAAGCAGCACCCACGTATTATAAGTGATCATACTTGCAAAAGTAAAAAGCAGGAAAAACGCCAGTTTGGTGGTACCTGTCAGCTTGTGTATCACACTTTCTCTTGGCAGATAATTCAACACTGTCTTAGCGGCCATGGCTTCGCACCTCCCTGTCCTCCTCAATAAAACGCTGCACAAACTCTTCAGCCGGACTGATTCCCAGCTGGTTCGCCAAGGTAAAAAGACTGGTCTCCTTCAGCGCCGCCTGACGGATCAGCTGTGGATCACAAAGAGCTGCTGCCGCGCTTCTGTCCGCGATCAGCCTGCCGTCAGCAAAGACCAGTGCCCGAGGCGTATATTCCAGCATCAAATGCATATCATGGGTAATCATCACAACTGTTACCCCTTTTTCATTCAGCCCACGAAGGAACTCCATAATCTCTGTATAATGGCGAAAATCCTGTCCCGCAGTCGGCTCATCCAGAATGATCAGTTCCGGATCCTGCACCAGCACACTGGCAATGGTCACACGCTTCTTCTGCCCGAAGCTAAGCGCCGATACCGGCCAGTTCCGAAATGGGAAAAGTCCGCAGATCTTCAAAGTTTCCTCCACTTTTTCCCGAATCTCTTCCTCGCTTTTTCCCATATTGCGAAGGCTCAGTGCCACCTCATCAAAAATCATAGTCTTGGAAATCATCTGATTGGGATTCTGCATCACATAGCCGATATGTTTGGCTCTGTGGCGGATATTTTCCTGCAGAAGATCCCTTCCCTGGAAAAGGATTTCACCGGAATCTGGTGTCTCAAAGCCGCAGACCAGTTTGGAAAAAGTAGATTTTCCGGCACCGTTTTTTCCCACAATGCTGACCATTTCACCCTTGTGGATTGTAAGAGAAACATCACGTAAGGTCTGCCTGCCTCTCTCATAACCAAAGGTAAGATTTCTTACTTCAAGCAGCGGCTCATGTTCCTTCTCAGCCTCTGCTGCCGGACGAGACCAGAACCAGTCTGTCATTTTCTTCCGGTCCGCCTCATCTATCACAACAGAATCGGCATGTGCCGGCTTCTTCGCCGGAACCAGTTCCACGCCTGCATAACGCAGCGCAGTAAGATAAAGGGGCTCCCGGATTCCATTTTCTTCCAGAAGTCTGGTGGATAAAAGCTCATCCGGATGAAGATCTGCCAGAATTTTTCCATCGCCCATAAGAACGATACGGTCCACATCTCGCCACAAAACATCCTCCAGACGATGCTCAATGATCACCACCGTAGTATCTGTTTTTTCCTGAATCTCGTCGATCAGCTCAATAGTCTGCTTACCTGTAGCCGGGTCCAGATTGGCCAATGGCTCGTCGAACAATAGGATTTTCACCTGATCCACCATTACCCCCGCCAGGCTGACGCGCTGCTTCTGCCCTCCGGAAAGCTCGTGGGGCGCGTAATCCAGATGATCCTGAATTCCGACCAGCTCTGCCGCGTGACGGGTAATCTCATGCATTTCATCCTGCAGCATGCAGCTGTTCTCCAATGCAAAGGCAATATCCTCGCCAACTGTCAGCCCGATAAACTGACCATCAGGATCCTGCAGCACTGTACCTACATGTGCAGAGAGCTGGAAAATGCTGCTCTTCGGCGCATCCACACCATCCACAATAAGTTCCCCGCTGCATTCTCCTGGATTGGAAAAAGGATTCAGGCCATTGATGCAGCCTGCCAGAGTACTTTTTCCACAGCCGGAAGGACCTGCGATCAACACCCGCTCGCCAGGATAAATATCCAGATTAATTTCCTTCAGCGTAGGCTTTTTCTGTGCCCGGTACTGGAAAGAAAAGTTTTTGAAAGAAATAATAGGAGATTTTTTCTCTGTCATATAGTACCTCAAAATCAAATATCCTAAAGCGAATCCATGTCAATTTGTAAACAATGTGACTGCTTCAGAACCACTTAACAATTTGCATCTCTATAAGTGTATACCTCACACCATCTCAAAAGGATAACACGAATTACTTAAATCCACAATAAAATTTCTTACCAAAGTTTATCTTATTTTGCATAAATCTTGCAAAATTTACTATTTGGTTCCAGTAAAATTATGCATCAAAAAAGGCCCTGCCACAAGTTTCCCCATAGCAAGGTCTTTTACAAATTTTTCTTTCAACTTATTCCTGATCCAGAGAACCTTTCTTTGCAATTGTTTTTGTATAAGCCAGAATCAGAAGACCGCCGACTACAACACCTGTGATGGTGTTTGAAACAGCAGCGAATGCGCCCTGTGCGAATACTTTGTTTGCCGGCTCAGCATAGATTACAATGTCAAGTACAGGTGCAACAACTACCCATCCTACAACATGTGCGATCACGTTTGCAACTGTGAAAACGGCAACCTTGCCTTTTCCGAAATCGCCTTCCTGAACCTGAAGCTTCTTAGCGAACAGACCGATCACAACACCTACAAATGCAGATGTGATAACCCAGCTCCACCATGGGCTTCCACCCCAGGACAGGTCGATCAGTGTATGTCCGATGAAGCCGATGAGTCCACCTGCAACCGGGCCATACATTGCTGCAAGAAGTCCAAGTACTGCGTACTGAAGACTGATGTTTGTGTTCGGAACCGGACTAGGGATCGCCACAAAGCGTCCCAGCACAAAGAACAGTGCTGCACCGATACCGATGGCAACTACGGTTTTGATACTGTTGTTGTTTTTCATAGCTCTTTCCTCCGAAATGTCTTTCTTATTCTGCTTGATTTCCTGGTTTAAATCTTGCCTCACCCGAAATCTCACAGAATAATATGCTTTGGAAATCAATTTTACATAATTTCCAATCTCTTTAACAAGCTATAGTATACGCTTTCTAGAAAGAGCTTGTCAATCAGTAACACAAGACTTAATGGTTCTCTTTTATTTTCAAACTGTCAACCTTTCACCGGAATCTTAAACACGATCTTCGTTGCGGGCTGAGCTTCAGTTACGGCAATGCAGGGCATATGACCGTCTTCAGGAGCGTAGAAACCAAACATGCCAGCCTCCAGAAGAGTGTACCCCTGCTCTGGACCGCTTTTATAGAAAAGAATGTCAGCTTCCGGAGTACGGTCATCCTCCACAGTAAGCTTGCGAAGAGAAGCCCAATAGATTTTTTCAGTGCCTTCTACAATATACTGAAGGTCGCAGTATTTCTTATGGGATTCCATCTGTGCACCTTCCAGTGGCTTGGTGGTATATTTCTGCACCAAAGCAAAAATACCATTTTCCAGATCGTATCTGCCTTCTGGAAGATTCTCCTCTTTCTGTCTTTTAATGAACTGCTGCACCATGTCAGCATAGTCTTTGAACTCCTCGTAGGAATTCAGTTTGTCTGCATAATCTGCAATCATGATAAATCCTCCTGTTCATTTTTTTACTGTTCTTCATACTCACAAATATAACTCTGCCCCATCATACCGTAAGGCTTCAGCACCTTCCCATCCGTATGGATCATTCCCTCGGTGCGAAAATCAGCCCAGCTGATCCGGCTGCAGCCGGTATAGGACTGGTGAAATGGGCCGAACATGTTTCTTGGACTTCCGGAAACTTCGATTTCCAGGGTGTTTTCCTCTTTTTCGAACAGGTCGGTTACATCTGTAACACAGTCCTTCTTTTCGAAATGAAAACCTGCTTCCTTGCCATTTACTCTGACTTTCAGAAGGGTACCTCTCCACTCACCCAAATGAAGAAGAACCTGCTTATCGGAAATCAACTGTGGCACCTTGTACTGGTAAATCATGCCACCAGGATAGTTTACATAACCTTGCATACTCCAGTCGCCCGTATGCAGAATTTCTTTTTCCCTGGAAATATTGCCAAACATATCTACGGCGAAATTTCCAATTACGAATACATCTTCCAGTTCCCGCTTTTGGTCGTAACTGCCTTTTATGGTAATCCGATGCACCCCCTTACTCAAAGCAGGAAGTCCGAAGCAACGCATGTCTTTGTCAATAAACCATTTGCCGGTCTGCGCACATTTCACACCATCGAAGTAAACTTCCAGGTCATAAGGCTTCTCAATTACAAAACTGCATTCACTGGAAATGTCTTCTGCAACATTAAACCGGAAATGCATGGCAAATGGTGTTCCATCTGCCGGATGTGGCTGATCCACCCAGGTATATCGCTGGGGTGCGCCGTTATAGTAAACCTGCTGCATGCACAATTTCTCACGAATTTCCTTCTGCGCCTGCCAGATTTCCATCTCTGCGGACTCATAGACGCTTCCTGCTTCTGACAGTCCGCTGCCATGTCTGAATTCTGATACCTGCTCTACAATTGCGTCGAGATCTTTATCTTCCACCATAGCATTTCCGTCACAAATTTTATTTGCTGAAGCAATCCCCAGCTCATAAGTACATTTATCTATCGTCAGCACATTCTCCATAGTTCTTCTTAATTTCGCATCCGGACCGAATGTAGCTAATACGGGATCTGTGTAATGCGGATGTCTGTATGGGAATGTGGCAGCTTTGCTCACTGTCATTTTATGCACCGCATTTACGCCATCAAAAACAGCCGCCAAGTCCACAGCAGTAGTGTCTTCCTCAATTCCACATTTGTTTTCAACACTATTTATCTCTTTAATAATCTGACCAGCCCCTATTATTTTCTTCACAAAATAAATTCGGCTCATCCCCGTCTCGAATGTCCTGGTAAAGCAAACGCCCTCTCCATCTGCAACAGTTTCCACCTCACAAACTTCTCCGGTCAGTGGGTCAAGCTCTTCCACAGCGTTCCCGCAGTCAAGTTTTATGTAAACCTGATGTGCATTGTTCCGATCGTGATTTGTCAGGAAAAGAATATGTCCATCTTCTGTCTTTCTCAGCATGGAAAGAATCCCCCCATCTTCTGCTCCGCTGGCATTTCGCACAGTAAAATCTTTTCCCGTGCATTTCGCCACAGCTTCCGTCAGCTCCCATTCATGCTCAACCGTATGGACAAATGCTTCCTCATCTAAAACATCCCGGATATCACCATATTTTCCACACACTCTCCTGCTGTCAGATTTCTCTTCATTTACATCCTCACTGTCTATTTTTTTATCCCATCTCTTAGCAACGCAGATCTGCTTACTACCAATCCGTTCTCCTTCAATCATCACCGGATACGGCTTCAGCCAGATCACCGTTCCACCGGCTGCAAGAAATTCCTTCAGCAGCTTCACCGTATTTGCAAACAGATTGCTCACTCCCGGAACCACAACCACCTGATAGCTGCACTTTCCTGCCACAAACATTCCATCCTCAACCTTGCCGTCCTGCTCCAACAGGATCTCATCTCCAAAATCAAAATCCACATGCCCTGCAGTCAGCGCTTTCGCAATCCGATTGTAATATTCACCCTTTCGATTCAAAGCCGTAATATGCTCATCCAGCCATCCCATATTCATTTCCAGATGATTGAAATCCTCCGCCCGGTCACTACGACACTCGGTCCAGATGCTGGAAATCGGATGGATCATCAGCACCTTCCGCACCGGCTCACCCTGAGAAAGACACAGCGCCAGACGGCCAAAATAATTCTCCATCTTATCATTATCTTCCCACCAGGTATTCTGATAGTTGAAAACCGGCGGATAGTCCCTCTTCCTGCATCCAGTAATGGAATACAGTGCAAGATGCTGACAACGTCTCGTAATTCCAAGCGCAAACTGCCAGTCCCCCAGCCATTTCTGTGTGGAAAAATCCAGCTCCCAGCCAGTGCAGCCATAAGCCTCACTGATGGTCATGGAGCGGTCATACTGATGCGCCACACTTGCACACTGCTTCACAGTCAGATACTCATCTGTCTGCGCCCCCAGAAGATCAATGCCCGGATTGTGCAGATAACGAAGCTGAGGCATAGCCGCGCCGCACACACGTGTCTGATAGCCCAGGTCGTTCTCATATAAAATATGTCCTGTAGTACGAAGCCCCCGTTTATCACACCACTCATAAACCTGCTTCATATAGCTTTCTTCGAAACGCTGCGCCACTGTCTTCCAATAATCATGACGAATCTTCTCCGCCCCTTCCCCATCGAAAAACAGGTAAGGCAGCTTCTCCTGCGGATCATATCCTCTCTTTTCAATAAAATACTCTGTAAATCCAATACTCCACGGAATCCACGGTCTGCCTTCATGGAACACACTGAAGAAATCACAGCAGTTTGGTTCATCTGTGAAAAATCCTTTCACCTCTTTTGGAAAACTTCCACCAAACACTTCCTCATAATGCTCATGGGTCAACTTCAAAAATGTCTTCACGCTCTCCGGATTCAGATTATCTGGCGGCATCAAGCCGTTGTACCACTCGCTCTTACCAGAAATCTCCTGGCGCAGAAGCAGAATCTCTTCATCAACACCGCAAGCTCCAGCAGCTTCCTCATAAGTCAGATATTCTTTCATCCTCTTAATAAATCTGCCGTCCGCCGCCGTCTGAATCACATAAACACCCTGAAGAAACTCTGTCTCCATAGTTTCTTCCACTGCTAAATCTTCACTGCCGTTCCTGCCAGACATGGAATTTTCGTCTGTGCTTCGATTCTCGCCACACATTATCGAATCCGAGTCCCCAGTAACTGTCCTTTCTTCCTCGTTACTTAACTTCGCCGGTACCGCCAGCTCCCCGGCTTTCCCGCACTCCATCGTCAGCGCCCTGGCTGTAAACTCCGCAGGATTTACCCTGCTGACCATACCTCCTGCAGCCCCTGACGGCCATTTATCCTCATCATATATCCACAGCTCCAGATCATTTTCCCGGGCTTTATCCACACAGAACTTCACATCCTCCATCCACTCTGTGGAAAGATACTCCGTCTCCAGCCCTTCACGGGAATGAATAAAAAATCCCCCCATCCCCGCCTTCTTAAATCCCTCTATCTGCTCTCCCAGATTCTCCTTCTGAAGCCTGTCATTCCACCCCCAGAAAGGAGCACTCCGATACTCCTTCGGCGGATTCTCAACCAATCCCTTTACCTTATCTAATGTGCTCATTTTCACGTCCTCCTGATACAACAAAAGGGACTGCAAAACAGTCCCTTTTCCAACTACCCAAGTTCATATTTTACATGAAGTTGTTAGGTATAAACATAATAATATCCGGTACATAAGTAACCAGGAACAACAACCCGATCATAATAAGCACCATCGGCAAAATCTCCCGTATGACACCCTTGATCTTCGTTTTTCCAAGTCCCGAAACAATAAACAACAGCATACCAAATGGCGGTGTGGAAAGACCGATCATCATGTTCAGGCAGATTACAACGCCGAAATGAACAAGGTCAATGCCCATAGCCTGCACCAGCGGAAGAACCATTGGTACAAATACCAGCTGGATAGTACTTACATCAAGTACACAGCCAAGAAGCAGGAATACAATGTTTACAATAAACAGGAAAATGTACTTGTTATCTGTGATTCCCATAACCAGACCTGCAACAACTCTCGGAACCTGCTCCAGAGAGATGATGTAAGAGAACAGCATGGAAGTTCCGCAAAGAAGAGCCAGTGTAGCTGTATTGGCAGCGGATTTCTTAATGATACCCCAAAGCTTTTTCCATCCCAGTGTTTTGTAAACCAGTGCAGAAATGATCAGTGCGTATGCAGAAGCAACAGCACCAGCCTCTGTAGGAGTACAGATACCGGAATAAATTCCGCCAAGAAGAATTACAACTGTAAACAGGGCCGGAAGAGCCTGCAATGTAGCCTTCAGGAACTCTCTCTTGCTCATGACCACACCTGCCGGATAATTTCTCTTATGAGAAATAAACGCAACATAGATCATAAGAAGAATGGCAAGTAAAACGCCAGGAACCATACCTCCCATAAACAGCTTACCAATGGAAGCACCAGATAACATAGCATAAATAACCATTGGAATACTTGGCGGGAAAATCGGTCCTACCGTTGCAGAAGCGGCTGTAATAGCACAGCTGAACTCTGCATCATATCCCTCTTTTTTCATCTGGTCGATCTCCATCAGACCAATACCAGAAGCATCAGCGATAGCAGAACCGGTCATACCGGAGAAAATAAGGGAAATAAATACGTTAACCTGTGCTGTACCACCTTTTAATCTTCCAAGAAGACCGTTACAGAAAGAGAACAGCTTGTCTGTTACCTCTCCTTCATTCAGCACATTTGCCATAAAAATAAACAATGGAGCTGCAAGCATGGTATAGTTTGCAAACATGTTACCAGTGATAACGGTAAATACCTGACCCAGTTTGTCCGGAGCTGCAAGCAGAAAATATGTAATAGAAGCTACAAGCATGGAGAAAGAAACAGGCATACGGATTATGAAGCAGATAGCCATAACCACGAACAACATAATAATCGGCATACTCATGATTCTTTTCCTCCTTCCTTGTATTCTTTAAATGCATTTCTGATATTGATACAGGTTCTGACAATAATCTCAGCCAGCATATACATAAATGGTGCAAAAACAACTGTATATGGAAGCTTCAGAACTCCTGTCACCATTTTCTTTCCAACCATGGACTGGAAGCACGGTACAAAGCAGATTACCAGCAGGATTAAAAGAAATGTATTATAAACTACTTTAAAAATAAACTGGGTACGAGGTTTTACAGCATCGTAAACCAGACCAAATACTACGTGTTCATCAGCCTCCATTGCCTTACCAACGCCGAAGAACATGGTCCACATGTAACCCAGAACAGATACCTCATAACTCCATGTTACAGGGGTTTTGAAAAAATATCTGGATACGATTGTTACCATAAAGGTAAGGAAAATTACCAAAAACGTAATGTTTGGGATAAAAACGCCAAGGAAATCGACGATCTTTTTCCCGATCTTTTTGAAATTATCCACAGTTTCCTCTCCTCTCAGATTCACTTTTCTGCCATCGGTTTGTTCCCATTTGCAGCCACTACTGCAAAATGTATCACCTGTGCAGACAGACCCAAAACTTGTTCTTTATTAAAAAGCCCAGGCCGTACACACAGCCTGGGACTTTTCTTTGTTATAAGTCAGACAGATGTCTCAAGTTTTGCTGTCAATTCATAGCTAATCACTATGTCTTGCCTGTTGTCACGACAATTCGGTTTACTCTTCTGCGGTTGTTGTATCAGCCATAGCCTGGATTTCGTTGTAAAGATCCATATCCCAGTCTTTGATCATATCTTCGTTTTCCATGTACTTAGCCTGAACTTTTTCTTTAAACTCGTTGATGTCAGGATATGTAACAGTAAGTCCCTTCTCCTCAAAGAATTTGATCAGTTCAGCTTCTCTGTCAAGTCTTGTTGTATCGTTTACATCTCTTGCATATTCCATAGCCTCAGTAACAGCTTCCTGCTGAGCCTCTGTCATGCTGTTCCATGTGTCACCGTTGATACATGGCATGATGGAGTCAACAACGTGGTTTGTGATTGCGATGTATTTTGTTACTTCATAGAATTTTGCACTCTCGATACTTGGAAGCGGGTTATCCTGTGCATCTACAGCGCCAGTCTGAAGTGCAGTATACAGCTCACTGAAGGAAAGTGGTGTCGGGTTTGCACCAAGTGCCTCACCAAGGAACAGCCATGCTTCGGAGTTCGGCATACGGAGAAGTAATCCGTTCATGTCATCATAGCTATTGATCTCTTTCTCTCTTGTGTTGATTACACGGCTTCCAAGATAGAAGCTGGAAAGAGGTTTGATGTTCAGTGTCTCTTCAATCTGTGGACGGATCTTGTTAAGTCCGATGTCACCGTTGAGAACGCTTGTCATATGCTCATAGGAGCTGAACAGATATCCGGAAGCAAACATGCTGTAGGACGGAATCTGTGTTGCAATTGTCGAGAAAGAAATATATGCCAGATCTGCATCTCCGTTAAGAAGAGCATCGAACTCGTTCTCGGAAGAGAACAGAGAACCGTTGTCGTAGCATTTACATGTTACGGAACCACCGGATAATTCCTCTACTTTATCTGCAAACTCATACATAGCCTCTGTATGGGAGTCACCGCTTACAGATACTGATGTAAAGATCAGTTCTACTGCCGGGTCATTTGCTGCTGCAGCATCTGCTGCCTGTACACTGATGCTTCCTGTTAACAGCATTGTTGCTGCCATAACTGTTGATAATACTGCTGCCATTAATCTTTTTTTCATTCTCTCATAAGATCCCGGGGCTTAGAAATCTTTCTCATTTTACACCTATGGCACCTGGCGTTCCGGTTCCTCTGCATTATCACTCTGATATCATCGAGCTTCATTTCATGGTGAAAGGCCAGCGCAAGACTTACGTTATGAAAGGCGGCGTCCGCACCAGCTACTGTGCTACCGGAAATAACCTTTTTATCACCAGACCTTATGAGCTTCATACTACAGGACATATTGCCCAGAACCGCTGCGAATTTTTTGCAATGCAGCTGGATCTGAAGGAGCACGATAATTTCCTTGGTCTGAACCAGCATTACAGCAATATTTTGTGCCATCGGCTTCTGAATATGGATCAGCACCTGTACCATGTAGGCAGTTCCCAGATTTCCATGCTGCGCACTGCTTTTAACCTGATTTCTTACGGAACAGAAGACGACTCCATTGCCGGTGTCCAGTATCTGACCTGTGTACTTGCCAGCCTGAACTACCTGACTGCAGTTCCTGCCCAGGAAGAGATCAATGAACAGCTGAACAGTGACATCGGACATGCGCTGAAATACATTGAACAGAATATTGAAAGCCCCATTTCACTTCAGGAGCTTGCCCAGGCATCCAACTATTCTCTTTCCCGTTTTAAAGCCAAATTTAAAGAAGAACTGGGAATTACTCCTGCTGAATACATTACCCTCCAGAAAATGGATCGGGCACAGATGCTTCTGAAGACTACAGATAATTCCATTACAGATATTGCTTACCAGCTGGGCTTTTCTTCCAGCAATTACTTCTGCTCTGTTTTCAAAAAAACCCTGAGCTACAGCCCTGCGGCATACCGCAAAAGTTTTTCCCAGTCATAAAAAATGCTGCAAAATCATTGCAAAAATGATTTTGCAGCATTTTTTTATTCCGCGTCCAGAGCGTGTTTGAAAATCATTCCCGCTATCTGCGCACCTTGCTTTGCGGTATATTTTTCCCGGATTCAGCTGCAACAGCTGAATCCGGACTCAATACCCTTACTTACTATTCTGGCTTTGCAATATCACCTGTTTAATTGATTGCAAAGGTCTGCTGTGTATCATAAAATCCGTCCTGATACATAACGTAGATTTCATAATTATCTGCATTCATTCCCTGAAGCGGCACCGGAATATTTTCATAGAAATCCAGAAATGTTTCCATATGCAGACGAACCTCTGTTGTATCATAAACATAGGTATTCTTCTCCCCTTTGAAAATGATCTGGGAAATCTGATGATCATAGGTTCCTATATAGAGCACTTTTCCAGTGATGTTATATGTCAGGGTATCTGCCGGAAGCACCTGTTCCGGTTTCTTGTTCCACAGCCATTTCCAGGTCTTCACCGGCTGCCACAATTCTCCTTTGATATAATTTTCATCCAGCTCCATAGGACTTGCAAGATCGTTGTAATCAATCCGCATTTCCTCTGCACGGTAAAAGGTTTTCTTAAGACAGTACTGATTCAGAACTTTCTCTGTATCGTAGTCAAACTCGTAGGTCATTCCCTTCCAGCCGTTTTCTACATTTGCCGCATGGCCACACATTCCGAAGAAATGATTGCTATCAGCCTCATAAATCGCTGCGGATGTGATCTTGGACCATACCGTAGGAATCTTCTTAATCTGCTTCACAGTACCTTCTGCTTCATTTACAGAATATACCAGCAGGTAGGATTCCTCCGTCTTGTCATAATAGTCGATGTCTTTCTTCCTTCTCCACAGGAAATGGTTATCAAACATGGTGATTTCTATAGTCTGGTCATCGCCATCCAGATCTGTATCAATCTGATATGCTGTATGCTGCTGGAACTGATAAATAAAATCGCCATCTGCTTTCAGCACATATTTTTCATAGTCTGTGCCTTCCCAGAATCTTGGATCGCAAAGAATCCACTGGATTTCCTTGGTTGTCCAGTTTACCTTGATCACAGATTCCAGATTGCGGACACTGAGCAGAATAGTATCTGTCTCCGGCTGATAGGAAACCGTATTAATATGAGCCCAGTCAACCAGATTCTCGTATTTGCATTTAATAATATCTTGAAGTTTCAGTTCATTTACCACCGCACCTGTCTGCCGGTCGATTTCCTCAACTTTATCTTCACAATGGCTCTGCATGGAGCTTGTAAGCACCAGAAGATTTCCGCCTGGCTCCTTCTCAATTACCTCATGATGACTTCCCCCGGAAAGATAATACATGTTGTAAGCTCTTCCCAGATAATCCATCTCATAAAGATTAGTAGACTGTGGTTTCTCCAGATTCGGAACATATCCGGCAGTGTCCTGCCAGATCATTCTGCAGTTGGAAAGCATGTAAAGGCCATAATTTCCAGTCTCTTTGTTCATATACCAGCGAATATCTCCCATGCAGTCATATGCAAAAGGAAGATGAGTGCTCTGTCCGTAAACCATAGTCAGATCATATGCAGATTCTCCACTGGTCTCCACAGGTTCGATCACATCCGTAAGAGACTCTGGCAAAGCTTCTGTTGTAATAGTGATTTCCTGGGAATCCTTCACTCTGCCGGAATCATCCAGAAGTTCCAGTACTACTGTATTATCCTCTCCCGGATAAAGACCGATAATGGGCACTCTGTGTGAACTGGCCGCATCTATCTCTCCGCTGATGTCTGCTGCTGCAGTTTTTCCTTTCACAGTAAAGCGCACTCCGTACTCTTCTTCTGTGTCAAAAAGTACTACTGCAGTTAATGGGGAAATCTGATATGGGTTGAGAATAACCATGGGATCATCCCATGTATATCCATTTTCCTGCTCTGTCTGCAGCTGCTGGTCAATCTCATAGGAAGTTGCCACCAGTGTCTTCGCCTGAGGGATTTCAGTCTGGATATCATTCGCGGAATCATCGTTTTCCTGAATGGAAATCGTGTTGTCCACATCCATGGTAACCTTCAGCTTCTGACCGTAATAACCATATTTTTTCTTCCGTTTTTCTTTTACAGAATAGGGAATTTCCTGATTGGTAAGTTTCATGTAAGTATTATAAATTCCCCGCCGCTTTTTCCAGCAAAGGCCTGCAAACAATGCAAGCAGCACCAGAAACAGAAGCAGAATGGTGATTTTTTTCTTTTTGCTCCATTTTTTCATACTGTAAGCTCCTCAAATTTTTGTCGTTATGTCCGTACAGGCTGCAAAGCCTGTAACGTCAAAATGGGTTCAAGGCTCTTGAACCCATTTTGACAAATTATATACTTATGCCTGACTGTACATATATCCCGTATTATAAAGAACACCGTCCAGTTCCAGGTAAATATCCCATTCCTGACCTTCCAGCCCGTCAACTGCCGTCCAGCCCTTAACTGTAACATTTGTTCCGTCATCTCCTTCAGAAGGAGTCTGTGTCAGCTGATAAGCTCTCTGGGACTCACCGCTTATCAAGATCATCTTTCCAGCCTGCAGATCTGTTGCTGCGGTCTGGGTCAGGAAGCTGCCGTTCACACTAATCTTGCTTCCATCCAGCAGGAAATTCCAGCCATCTGGCAAAGCCTCTGCGGTGCTCACATCAATGCTGCTTTCCTCAAAACTTGTCTCTCCAAGAGAACCAAGCACCTCCGGAACTGCCGATGGATCATATTTTCCTTCTGTATAAAGGGGCATGCGGAAAGAACGATATGTCAGCGCATTATAAGTGTCACCGGAGATCGTCAGCTCAAAGCTCAGCTCTCCATTATCTACCTGATCAATATGTGTGGTCTTGATCAGTCCCTGTACAAACATATCTTTCGGGTAATAATCACTGCGGTTTTCTTCATCGCTATGCAGGTGGGAGCCAGCTGTGATCCACAGATGATCCTGTGTTCCATCCAGGGAAACCACACCTGAAATCCAGTCCGAATACCAGTCGGCGCCTCGCTCTTTACCATACTCAGTTACCTGGGAAACGGTCATGTTCTCTGTATCAATCTGATAAACAACCGCACGGGAATATACGTTATCACCACTTACACGGTTATCGCCATCCACACGTTTTACCTTTGCAGTACCATTGTCAAAAAGAGCAATATCTCCATTATCCAGAATGGAAACATTATGCTGTGCATAGAACCATTCGAAATCTTCTCCTTCCGGAGTAAAGAAGTAAGACGGATCCACACCGTCCCAGCCTGTAGGATCTCCAAGGATCCATGCCAGGGATTTGTCCTCTTTATTTACTGCTACAATGGCATCTTTGTGTCTTGCAGAAAGAAGGACCAGATCATTCTCTGCATCATAGGCAAGACCATTATTATGGAACCAGTCAGCTTCCTCACTTCCGTCTGAATCCATAGAAGCAGACTGCCCATCTTCCTGGCTGATGAGATCTTTCATGTCAAGCTCCCATACAACAGCACCGGTCTCGCGGTCAATTTCTACCACGTAGTCCTCAACTGTGCTTAAGTCCGGGCTGTCAGAAGCCACCAGGAGATTGCCATCCGGAAGCTCCACGAAATCGTGATGCTGGCCACCAGGAATCATGTATTCGCGGTAAATTTTTCCCAGAAGGTCGACTTCGATCATTCCTTCTTTATAATAGCTGCTCTTCAGCACATAGGATGCAGGCATGAGAAGATGCCCATTCTCCAGCTGGTGAACTCCGAGAGTTCCGCCAATATTGGTAAAGAATCTGATATCTCCGGCCGCATCTACTCCATACAGGGTTCCCATAGTGGAGCAGACAAAAGTCAGGTTCGAATAATCGTAACTTGCCTCGCTTTTCATCTCTGTCTGGATTGTACCGTAATCAACACCTATATCTTCTGTGGTTACTTCAAAGGTAGCAGAAGTCCCATCATCCAGAGTGATTACAACTTCTGTGGTATCATTGTTGTAAAGACCATAAATCGGGACGATATGCTCCGTTGCCTCCTCAAAAGTCCCCGTCACATCGTTCTCCGCGGATTTCCCTTTCACAGTAACAGTTCCGCCGCAGGCTTTCTCTGTGGAAAAAACGGCAACTGCACTTAAAGGGGACATTCCATATGGATTGACTACAATCAGGGCCTCATCAAGACTGTAGCCGTTTGACGCCTCCTGAAGGAGCGCTTCGTCAACAGCAGTCTGCTGTGCAAACCGGTCAGTTACTTCCAGGGCAGCCGCCTGGGACTGGGTATCTGCTGCTTCTGCTGCCTCGGAATCTGCATCCTCTGCAGTTTCTGTTTCCGTCTCATCTGTTTCTGTCTCTGCTGTAGTTTCTTCCTCTGCTGTAGTTTCTGTTTCTGCTGCAACTGTAGTAATAGAACCCACTGTCATTGTCATCATTACAAGTATTGCAACCAGTTCCCAATATCTTTTATTCTTCATGCCAGCCTCCTGTGCAATTTTATGATTTCTCAAACACGATCTAATACAAAATCCGCATTTTCATACCACCGTCATGGCAGCTGACGGATTGTCTGCATTTTTTATCATCCTTATAATGCGCAGTGATATTCCTCTGCCTCAAATGGATAGCTAAGCTCCAGACCCTCTGCATTCTCGTCAATCTCAAATGCGATCCAGCCCTCGTTAGAACCGAAATTCAAAGTGGTTCCTGCCATACGTGTCATACCAAGCTCTGAAATGAATTCATCATCCATTCTGCTGTATTCATTTCCTTCACTGTCAGTCAGCTTCAGATTCGCCCAGTCCAAAGTCTCCTTGCTGCCGTCTTTCTCGATCTTCAGCTTAATCATACAGAAAGTCTTGCCTGCGTCAGCTTCTTTCTTGTAGTCGCTTGTCTCCACACCTGTATAGCCAAGTTCTACGCTTACATTCTCAAGAGAGGAATTGATCTCCACATCTTCTACTGTAATATTCCATCCTGCTGCAGAAACAACCTCGCCGTATGCATCACTGTTTGCAGTCTGGGCTGCTGTACCAGCAGAACTTCCTACTGCTTCTGTCTCCTTGCTGTCGGCCACCTCTGCACTGTCTGCTTCTGTTGAATCACTACTTGCAGAATCCTCACCTGTACTCTCTGCTTCTGCAGCTGTGTCATCTGCCTCTGCACTGTCTTCTTCAGCGGAATCAGTACTTGCAGAATCTTCACTTGTATCTTCTGCTTCCGTGCTGTCAGTCTCTTCCTTGGCATCAGCATTGTCTGCGGCAGCTTCTGTCTTGGTATTCTCTTCCGTCTTTGTATCATTTGTGCCACCACAACCAGCCATTAAACCAGCCACCAGAACGGCTCCCATTACCTGTAATAAAACTTTTTTCTTCATTTTTTTACTCCCTTTATTTTTCTGGTATAACTTCATTTACCTGGAGCATGTTTGAAATAAATATTCTGCCGAATGTGCCGGAATCATTTTTCAAACACGCTCTGGTCGTGTTATCAACTATTATAACATAGTTCCGCAATAAAGCAGAAACATTTTCTTAATATTGCCTGTAAAAATTTAAAGTTTTACTGTTTCCACCATTCACAGCAACACGCTTCGCAGAATGTTACCAGTGAACAGCAGCATTAAATCACTTAATTTTTATATTTTGTTCCAAATCATAAAATTCGTTCTGATATACAACATAAATCTCATAATCATCCGCTTCCATTCCCTGCAGCGGTACCGGAATGTTCTCATAGAACTGCAGGTAAGATTTCGTATGAAGACGGATGTCTGTAGTGTCATACACATAAGTATTTTTCTTTCCGTGAAAAATAATCTGGGAAATCTGGTGATCATAAGCGCCTGCATAAAGCACCTGTCCGGTAAGATGCAATGTAATCTCGCCGTCTTCCAGTACCTGTTCCGGCTTCTTCTGCCAGAAGAACCAGGTCGCTTTTACAGGCTGATATAATTCTCCCATAATATAGTTGTCTTTTATTTCCATGACTGCTGCCAGATCATTCCAGTCAATTCTCATCTCTGATGCGCGGTAATAATAGCTTTTGATGCTGAACTGATTGATCAGCTCTTCTGTATCATAGTCAAACTCATAGTTCATTCCTCTTCGTTTATCTTCAGAATCCTTCACATGACCGCACATGCCGAAAATATGATTACTGTCAGCATCATAAATAGCCGAAGAAGTGATGGTAGACCATACAGTAGGAATCTTTTTAATCTGCTTTACTGTCTTTTCTGCTTCGTTTACAGCATAAACCAACAGATAAGATTCTTTTTCACCATCAAAGTATTGCAATACATCGGACTTTCGTACTTTTACATAATGATTATCAAACATACTGACTTCTATTGTCTGGTCATCTCCATCCAGATCTGTTTCCAGCTGGTAGGCAGTATGCTGCTGGAACTGATAAATAAAATCCCCTTCCGGCTGAAGCACATATTTCTCATATTCTGTACCCTCCCAGAATTTCGGATCGCAGAGAATCCACTGGATTTCCTTTGTCGTCCAGTTCAATTTGACCACAGATTCCAGATTTCGCGGACTGATCACAATAGTATCTGTCTCCGGCTGATAAGACACGGTGTTTAAATGAGTCCAGTCAACCCGGTCCTCATATTTCCCTCCAAAAATGTCTTCCATTATCAATTCATTTACAACTTCACCGGTCTGTCTGTCAATTTCCTGGATTTTGTCCTCAATGTGTCCTTCCAGAGAACTGGTCAGAACCAGAAGATTTCCGTCCGGCTCTTTTTCGATTACTTCATGGTGATTTCCACCCGCCACATAGTACATGGTGTAGGCGCGTCCCAGATAATCCATCTCATAGAGATTGGTTGTCTGCGGTTTGTCCTGGGATGGCATAAAAGCTTCATTGGAGGCAACTATCATCCTGCTATTTGACAACATATAAATTCCAGAAGTAAATTCTCCGCTCATGTACCAACGGATATCTCCCATACAGTCATAAGCAAATGGGAAGGTTGTCCGCTGTCCATATACCATAGTCAGTTCAAATGCAGATTCACCGCTTGTTTTCACCGGTTTCACAGCATCATCCAGTTTATCCGGAAGTTCATCCGTTGTAATAGTGATTTCCTGGGAATCTGTAACCTTGCCTGATTTATCCAGAAGCTCCAGAACAACTGTATTTTCCATTGCCGGGTAAAGACCGATCACCGGGATTCTGTGTGAAACAGCAGCTTCCACTTCTCCGCTGATATCTGCGGCTTCCGTTTTTCCCTTGACCGTAAAACGCACCGCACACTCTTCTTTTGTGTCGAAAATAATCACCGCTGTCAATGGAGAAACCTGATAAGGATTCTGGATCACCATAGGCTCCTCCCAGCTGTATCCATTCTCCAGCTCGGCCTGCAGCTGCTGGTCGATTTCATAAGAGGATGCTATACGTGTGGTTTCTTTTGGAATATCTGTTTCGATCTCATTTGCAGAACCGTCATTCTCAGTTATGTAAACCGGATTTTCCAGATTCATGGAAGCATTCAATTCCTGGTCATAATATCCATATTTTTTCCTTCTTTTTTCCTGAACAGAATACGGAATCTCCTGACCAGTAAGCTTCATATATGTATTATAGATTCCACGGCGCTTTTTCCAGCATAGAGCGGCAAACAGCACAGCTAAAATTAAAAATATAATAAATACTGCAATTTTTGTTTTTTTATTCCACTTTCTCATTTTCCCAAATCCCTGATTTCCGGAAGCTGAAGCCAGAACATCACTCCGTTCTCCATATTTTTGGCTCCGCAGCTTCCTTTATGTTTATCCACGATCTTTCGGACCACAAAAAGTCCAAGACCAATGTTACGTACTTCATTCTCAGATGTGACTGGTTTCTTCTTCTGGGAAGTTGTGTAAAAACTGTCCCAGATATGCTCCATCTGCTCTTCTTTAATCTGTTCTCCATCGTTGTAGACTTCCATACGTATCTGCTTTTTCTCTTTCTTCAGAGTGATCCGGATCCGCTTTCCTTGCTCTGTGTGCTGAAACGCATTCATCAGATAATTGTTTACGGCTCTTTCCAGATACATGCGGTTTCCGTATGCGAAACAGTTCTTTTCAATTTCCTGTTCCACTTTGATCTCGTTTTTGCGGAACATAGCATCATATCGAAGAAGCAGATATTCTATCATTTCTGATACATTTACACGGCTCATTTCCATGGAACTCATCTGATTGTCCAACATGGAAAAATCAAGAAGTTCTCCTACCATTCTGGACATTTTGTCCAGCTCCTCGTGAATGGAAGAATAATAGTAGGAACGATCAATCTTATCTCCTGCGATTTCCAGCATTTCCACCTGGCTGGACACTACTGCAAGAGGTGTTTTTAATTCATGGGAAATATTCGCCACAAATTCTCTCTGGCTTTCCAGAAGCTGATAGTCAGACTGCTTTGCTTTTTTCTCGGTACTTGCTTTACTCATTTTTTCCAGGAAATAGCTTAATCCCACCATCAGAAGCAAAACAACCGCCAGATATAATCTGGTTCCCTCAATCACTTCCAGAACTGACTGAACATCTTTCCGCAGGTAAACATAGAATGTATGTCCATCCTGTATAATCTTCCCACGAAACATCAGAATATGCCGGGATTCCATGCGACGCTGTTCCAGGGTTCCTTCTTCTGTGTACTGGGCAATTTTGTTTTCTATGTACTTACGGGATTGCATAGTTTTCAGAGATGCTCTGGACGTATAAATCTGCTCATAATTTTCATTCGCAATTATAGTCTCAAATTTTTCTTTCTGATAATCACCAAGTGTTTCTTCGTCGTCCTCGCTAAGCTCCTCAAGATCCATGTCATGGATATCTTCATACAGCTGACGCATGATTTTGGTCTTTGATGAAGTATATATGGGATAACAGCACACGCTATACAGCATGACTGCCACCGCAAAGGCAATAATCTGAATCCACAGAGCTTTCCCATCTCTCCAGAAATTTTTTTTAATTTTCATGGATGTCCTCCCCGAAGATGTAGCCCACGCCGTAAACAGTCCGGATATAATTGCAGCCTTCTCCCATTTTTTTCCGTAACTGCTTCACCAGAGTATCAATGGTCCGCACATCACCTGTATAGTCGTATTCCCACACCGCATTCAGTATGGTATCTCTTGGCAGAACAATTCCCGGATGCTCCATGAAGTAAACCATCAGATCAAATTCCTTCCTGGTGGTGGGGATATGCTGCCCTTTGTAAAATAAAAGCTGTGCATTTACATCTGCCTGCAGATCGTTGTATTCCACCATAGTCCGCAGCTTCCCGGCACGCTTCAGCACCGCCTCAATGTGCATTTTCACAAGTGCCAGAGTAAAGGGTTTGGTGATATAATCATCTGCACCTTTCTCAAATCCGCTCATCTGATCTGCCACTGCCGACCTTGCAGACAAAATAATAACCGGAACCTCCGATATTTTCCTGATCTCTTTCAATACGGTATATCCGGAAATATCCGGCAGCATAAGATCCAGAAGGATCAGATCCACCTTCTGCTTATTCTGGCAAAAATATTCCAGGGCTTTGTTCCCGGTCAGTGCTGTCTCTACTTCATAGTTCTGAATCCTCAGAAAGTCAGAAATCGTCTGTGCTAATTTCGGTTCATCCTCTACAACAAGAATCTCTATTTTTTTCACGGCTCTTTCCTCTCTCTTAAAGCCTGTCGCTAGAACGTGTTTGAAAAAGGCTTTCTGTATTTCAAACAGGCTTCAATGCTCTGTAAATCGTTGCGGTTTCCCATTAGACAGAAGCCGCAATTTACTTTAATATAGTATCATGTGATTTTGATGGAAATATGAGAAAATAAGTTTTCTTTTGACACAGAAAAATAAAAATGCCACAAAATCACCACTTTCCGTGACTTTGCGGCATTTTTTTAAGCAACCACTTCCAAATTTTGTTTTCTCATGACTCCCTAAAGTATCTCTATCTGGCAGGCTTTCATCGCTTCCAGCGCCCGTTCATGGCTCTCCGGCGTCACTCCGGCGCAGCAAAGAGAGTCTACCATAATCGGTACCTCCGGCAAAAATGCTTTCAGCAGCATGGCATTGGAGATCACGCAGATATCTGTGCAAAGCCCGACCAGTGTAATACTGTCAATGATCTCTGATTTATTAAATTCTTTCAGAACTTTTCCCAGGGTTTCGCTGCCAAAGGTTGGCTTGTCAATGGGTCCGGACTCCAGAAGCTCTGCAATCTCCTCCCGGATCTCCCAGCCGTAGGTGCCGCGGATGCAGTGCTCTACAGGAAGCATTCTGCCCTCCTGGGTCTGCAGATAATCCCCACCGTGAGTATCCCTGGTCGCCAGCACAAGACCATTGAAATTCTTCACTCTGTCCACCACATTAGGCACAATCGCTTCCGCCTCCGGTGTGCCAAGCGCCCCGTCAATAAAATCATTCTGCATATCGATCACAACTAAAATATCCATATTTTCCCCCGTACTTCACATGTTTTTTGACAGAATTTTTCTCAATTCATCCCAAACACCACATATTTTTGTAAAGCTTATTTAGATTAACTATACCACTTTATTGGAATTTCGTATACCGAAACAGTCAGATTTCTGAAAGATTTTAAAATTTTTTCCAACCATTGCGGATAATAATGTTTTGATGAATCTCTTCGCATATAGTATAATACAATTAACAATCACAAAAATTTAACACCATTCACATACAAGGAGAATTACCATGACAAAGGAGAAATCCCCTGCCCGCCAGGGACCAAGATACATTTTCTATTTTCTGATGCTCGCCATTCTTGGATGGTTCATTTTCATGCAGTTTTTCGGTGCTGATGAAAGAACTGTCAGTGGAAACTCTCCGTCCCTCCTCTATCCCGGAACCTTTACCTGGGAAAAGTCTGACGGCACCACTGAAGAAATCACAGTTCCCGGTTCCTATGATGTTCCCGCAGGCGAAACCATGGTCATCACATCTACCCTTCCGGCAGATTTTGATGCCTCATCTATAGCGATTCGTTCCTCCTTGCAGGACATAAACATCTACATAGACGGCACCTTAAGAGAGCAGTACAGCACCAGTAAAACCCGTCTGATTGGGAAAAATTCCGCCAGCCGTTTCATTTTCTGCTCCACCTCCCATGAAGATGCCGGAAAGGAGCTCCGCATTGAACTGACCACCTACACCTCCAACTATTCCGGTGTTGTGAACCAGATTTTCTGCGGAGATAAAGCTGACATCTGGCAGCTGATCTTTAACCATTACGGACAGGCCACTTACATCGCATTTTTCACCCTGTTTGCAGGACTGACCACCATTCTTTTCAGCCTTACCCTTGGTTTTGTGTACCACACAAGCTTTGACATGGAATATCTTGGCTGGTGCATGATAATGGGAGCAACCTGGATGCTGGGTGAGTCCAAGATCCGCCAGCTGCTGATTCCAAACTCATCTGCCCTGGCTTCCTTATGCTTCGTTATGATCCTTCTTGGACCGATTCCCCTTCTGCTTTATGCAGACAATGTACAGAATGGGCTTCACCGCAGACTTTATCATATTGTAATCGGAATCTCCCTACTGGATTTTACAGTCTGCTCTATTCTGGCCATAGCAAATATTGCAGACTACATTGAAACCCTCCCCCTGGGACAGATCATACTGATAGGTACATTCCTGATGGTGTTTATCCATCTCTGCCTCTACATCCGCCACAGAAAAAAAGCCTCAGACCATCTTCTGCTCCTGGCTCATTTGCTCGTTTTGCTTTGCGTTGCAGCTGAATGCGTCTCTGTATATTTTGTCACATCCCTGTCCGGTCTTTTTATCGGCATTGGAATGCTCATTCTGCTGTTTGTCAACATTGTCCGAACTCTTCGAAGCATCCAGCATATAGAGAATGAGCGCCAGCAACAGGAACTGGAACGCAAACAGAAGCAGACAGAGATCCTTTCTCTGCAAATGATGCAGACTTTGTCCACCACTATCGAGGCCAAGGACGAGTACACCCGCGGACATTCCTACCGGGTTGCAGAATATGCCGCACTTATTGCAGCCGAACTTGGATGGTCTTCAGAGGAAATCCAGCAGTTAAAGCATGCCGCTTACCTTCATGATATTGGAAAAATTGGTATTCCGGATCTGATCTTAAACAAGCCCTCCAGACTTACAGATGACGAGTATAATCTGATAAAAAAACATACCGTCGTCGGTGCAGAAATACTGAAGGATATTACCTTTGTCCCTCATATTGTTGAAGTGGCCAGAAATCATCACGAACGGTATGATGGAAATGGATATCCAGACGGGCTTTCCGGTGTCGAAATTCCCATTCATGCACGCATCACCGCAATGGCAGACAGCTATGATGCCATGAATTCCCGCAGAATTTACCGAAATGCACTTCCTCCGGAAATGATCCGGGAGGAAATCAGTAAGAACCGCGGGAAACAGTTTGACCCGGAAATTACAGATGTATTTTTGAAATTGATAGACGAAAACCGCCTGGTTCTGGATAACCAGCTTTCACCAGAAACAGAGGCTGCAGCACAGCCTAAAATTGACAATACCATCAGCAAATTTATTTCTGATGTGGTTACCACCATAAAGAACCAGGAAGAAACCAAGCATTATGATCTGCTCACCGGGCTTCCTATGCGAGCCCTTGGAGAACAACTGATCGCCGAATTTATGAAAGAGCACAGCGGCTGCCTTGTTTTTCTGGATATGGATAATCTGAAAAAAATCAATGATATTCATGGGCATAAAGCAGGCGACCGGGCTCTGAAAAATCTCGGCAATCTGCTTTCCCGTTATACAATTGACGGACTCGCCTGTCGTCTGGGTGGAGATGAATTTCTTCTTTTTCTTCCGGATGTAACTGCAGAATCTGTTTCAGACACCATGACGCAACTGTTTAAACAGTTCCACGCCATTGCACAGGCAGATACAGAAATCCGCTATGCTTCCCTTTCTGCCGGTCTTTGCCTGTGTACCATCGGCGACACCTTCGCAGACTGCTACGCCAAGGCAGATAAGGCTCTGTATTTTGTGAAGCAGAATGGGAAAAACCAGTTTTCCTTCTATCAGCAGATTAACTACCAGGCTCCTGGCTCTGCAAGCATTGCAAGAGATCTTCGCCAGATTGCAGATTCCCTCCGCCAAAGCGGAAGCTACGCAGGTGCCCTGGATCTTAACTACCGGGATTTTTCCAGGCAGTATGAATACATGAACCAGCTGATCATACGAAGCAGCTGCCGCTGCTACCTAGTAATGGTTACCATGGAAACTGCCGCTGACACTCTTCCTCACATTGAGGAAATTGAGCAGGCACTTTCCCAGATGGAACAATCCATCCGCCAGACTATCCGCCGTGTTGATGTCTGCACCCGTTATAGTGCCATGCAGTACCTGATCATTCTGTTTGAGCCAATCGAAACCCAGATTCCAAACATCATGGATCGTATTTTCATACAATACTACAAACACTCCAAAAACCACAGCTTCCAACCGGGCTACGAGTATCTGACTATGACAGAGATGAAGGAAAATGATGACAAATAGAAACGATTGATGTTGTAAAGAACAGTGGAGAGTGTAACTCGCGGTTAGGGTTACACTCTCCACTGTCTTTTTCTTATCTAACTATGCCATGCTCAAAACGCAAATTCACGTTACAATTCCCAAGATGCAAATTTTGCGCTGACAAAATCAACTCATTTTTCTTGATTTTTAAATATCCAATATTTGACGAACCTCTAAAATAACTAAACAGTTCCGAGTTAAGATGCATACCATCAATGGCACAAGAAAACAATGTATCTTCATCTTCAACCGTTGTCTTATTTCTCGTCTCTTACAGCAAACTACCAAACTTACGCTGTTCCCAAGCGTCTGTATACCCATTGAATCTAATTTCCGGTTTTCTCATACCTGTCACCCCTCCATTTTCCCAATGAGCTCCTTCAGGGATGCCATAATACTCGCATCCGATGATGTCAGTTCCTTAAGAAGTCCTAAAAATTCTCCCTGCACCTGCTCTAACTCCTCATCTGTTTTCGTCATATCTGCAAGCAATCCATTTATATCAATCTCTTCCGTCTCTATGCTTTTTCAATACGATAATACAGGTAGGTATCGATGTATCAAAAAAAAGGTTTGCAGGGAATCCAATAACTGCATAAATATTTCCGGAGGGCTATACTTTAATAGGACGATAAAATTAACTGTCCTAAATTGAAAAT
>OLPO01000553.1_pt1 | contig 30248 bp, 19 predicted proteins | sample 1672831 | NCBI WGS metagenome assembly OLPO01 (sample SAMEA3136728, study PRJEB25190) | human gut metagenome
CGGGTGGAGGGCGACCTTGGTATTTCAAACACGTCCTTGCAGAAGAAAATTTCTATCCACGCCCTCCGGGTGGAGGGCGACAAGACAGACGCGCCATACGTTGCAGACAAATTGTATATTTCTATCCACGCCCTCCGGGTGGAGGGCGACTGCTCGGGGCTACCACCCAAAATTGTCTCAAATTTATTTCTATCCACGCCCTCCGGGTGGAGGGCGACGCTTGCGGCGCATTTTGCATCACAAATTTGGTCTATTTCTATCCACGCCCTCCGGGTGGAGGGCGACCTCAAACGTTCCCACAATGTCGAGGAAAGACTGTATTTCTATCCACGCCCTCCGGGTGGAGGGCGACTATACACATGCCCCCTCCTAATGTGCAACCACGTTATTTCTATCCACGCCCTCCGGGTGGAGGGCGACTACGACACGCAACTAACCGACGACGAGGCCGACGACATTTCTATCCACGCCCTCCGGGTGGAGGGCGACAATTCCGGTGAGTGGACGGTATAAATAATTTATAAATTTCTATCCACGCCCTCCGGGTGGAGGGCGACTGTTACACCCTCATTCGTGATAATTTCAAAAACAAATTTCTATCCACGCCCTCCGGGTGGAGGGCGACTCAAGCTCTAAGGGGTTTTACTTTTAGTGCATCTCATTTCTATCCACGCCCTCCGGGTGGAGGGCGACTAGATAGTATGCAAATCGAGGCGGAACAGTTAGCATTTCTATCCACGCCCTCCGGGTGGAGGGCGACTCGAAAACGCAAGAGAAGCTTCGTTGATCTCCGATTTCTATCCACGCCCTCCGGGTGGAGGGCGACGTCGGAACGGTTGAGCAAATGAAAGAGTACATAGACATTTCTATCCACGCCCTCCGGGTGGAGGGCGACTAAAGCGTCTAACGATCTGCTCTTTATGAGTGATATTTCTATCCACGCCCTCCGGGTGGAGGGCGACGGTACCCGGTTAGTCCCTATAATATGAGTTATGCCATTTCTATCCACGCCCTCCGGGTGGAGGGCGACATTCGATACGCCGACTTGTCAAGAACTTGCCAAACATTTCTATCCACGCCCTCCGGGTGGAGGGCGACTATACCAAAAGCAAATCAAGCAAACGGCAATCGGATTTCTATCCACGCCCTCCGGGTGGAGGGCGACGTCGTCACGCTTCAAAAGGTAATCTAAAATGTATATTTCTATCCACGCCCTCCGGGTGGAGGGCGACTGTGCAGCTGCATCCCCGGAATTACTGCTGCTGGAAATTTCTATCCACGCCCTCCGGGTGGAGGGCGACCACAGCACCTTTGACAGCATTATAAATAGGTGTTATTTCTATCCACGCCCTCCGGGTGGAGGGCGACAGCAAAAACGGACAAAGTTTTCGTCTGTTTTTGCGCAAAAGGGAGAAGAATTTGCCTCTTTAAGACGCGGAAAGAGAAAAATTTGCCGGTGGCGTTTTAAAAAGGACAAATTTTGGGCTTTGATTTGGTGCGAAGGAAGCGGGAAAAGCGTGTGCGCTTTGGCTTCGCACTGCGGGTAATCAGATGAGCAGGACGGAATCCTGCGCGTAGGCGGGCTGTACGCCGACGTGCTCTACGTTTTGCTTATATTGATTGCCGAGGCGGTAAAACCGCAGGCTGTCCGTTTCGGGCTCGATGAGCGCGGTGAGCTCTGCCTTCAGTGTAACATACTGCGCGGCGGTCAGCAAGCACTCGAAAACGGAATTTTGTACGCGCTGCCCGTGGTCTACGCACTTTTTAGCGACTTTGCGGAGACGCTTTTTCCCGGCGGCGGTCTCCGTGTTGACGTCGTAGGTAATTAAGACCAGCATTTTGACCTCACTTCCAGAAAAACGGCGGATACGCTTCCAGATCGCCGCGCAGAGTGCGGGCGAGCAGGAGCGCCTGCACATAGGGTACGAGCCCCCACGGAATCTTCTCTTTTAAGAACGGGTGCGTGATCTGCTCCTGCTTTTTGCTTTGCCATGCGCCGAGAAATGCGCGGCGGCCGTCGTCCGTTAAAAGCACGGCACCACTTTCCTGCTTTTGCAGGTGCTTTGTGGTGATGATCTTGCGGTTCACGCAGGAGAGCACAAAGCGGTCGGCATACACGGCGCGCAGCTCCTCCATGAGGTCGAGTGCGAGACTGCGGCGACCGGGTCTTGGACGGTGCATGAAGCCGATGTACGGGTCGAGCCCGGCACTTTCGAGCGCAGCGGTGCAGTCGCGCGTGAGGAGTGTATAGGCGAACGAAAGCAAGGCGTTGATGTTATCGAGCGGTGGTCGGCGGCTGCGCGAGGTAAAACAGAAGTCGCTTTGCTGCTGCAAAACGAGGTGATCAAACACACCAAAATACAGCTTTGCGGCTTCGCCCTCTAAGCCGAGCAGCTGCGCGGGGTCTTCGCAGGAGGCGATGAGCGGCAAAGACTGTGCCATTTGTGCGGCGACTGTTTTAAACGCTTCCACGGGTACGCGCTGGGGGTGGTCACGCGTGGCGCGCTCTAAGACCCAGCGGGCGTTATAGACCTTGCCGAGGATGAACCCGCGGGCGTAGCGGCAGCTTTGATAGGGATCATCGGACACGCGGTTCTGCGTTTGCCGCAGGAGGACGTTGCCATGCTCTTCGCCGACGGTGCGTGCCAAAAACTGCCCGCGCGGGGAGAAAAACGCGATGTCCACACCGCGCTGCACGCAGGCACCCATCAAGGCGGGACTTGCGCCGACGTAGGAGAAACAGAGAATGCCCTCGAGCGTGTGCAGCGGGAAGCGCGCGACTTCCTTTTGCTCGCGACTAATGACGACATTTTCGCCGTTTACGGAGAGATACGCGTCTTCGCTGAGCACGAACAGGGTGTTGAGCAGTTGTCTCACGGGGTATCCTCCTCGCTTTCAAAAATGTGGGCGCGCAGGTACGAGACGGGATCTGCACGGCTGCACAGCACCGGCAGGCAAATCGATTTTAACGAGCAGGCGTTGCAGTGCTTGCCGGGTTTGACTTTTGGTGTGTAGCCGCGGGCGAAATAGCGGTTCATTTCGGCAGCGGTGTCTTCCGTTTTGCGGCGGAGTTCTTCCGTGAACGGGACAACCTCGCGGCGGCGCGTTTCTATGTAGTAGAGCGCACCCGCGGGGATATCGCACACGAGCATTTCTTCAAGTGCCATGGCTTCGGCGCAGAGCTGCAAGCGGTCGGCATCGGTCTCTTTTTCGCGGCCGTGCTTGTACTCGATGGGGTAGGGCAGCCAAAATCCGGGCTGTCCCTCTAAAGAAATGCCGTTTTTGTCTTTATGAAACTCTACGACGTCGCACGCGCCGGAGAGGTTCAATTTACGGCTGAACACGCGCATGCCGCGCACGGTGAAGGTGTTGTCGCGCTTTTCGGACAACGTTTCATCGTGGCAGCGGACGTGGTCGAGCTGCCCCTGTGCGGTGCGGGCATTTTCCTGCCACTGCTGCTCGATGTGGATGAGCGCCCACTGGCGGCGGCAGAACGCGAAGTGCTGGATGCCGGACATTAAAAGTCCGTCTTCACGCGCGTCCATTTAGGAAAGACGTTCGCAGGTGACGCCTTCGGGCAGGTCTTCGGAAACGGTGACGGTGTAATCGGAGAATTTGCGCGGGACGGCTACGCCGTCGACCTTTTTAACCGTTACGGCATCGAACAGCTTATAGGAAGCGGCATTGCCAAGCTCGGACGCGTGCTTGAAGATGATGAGCTCGCGCACGGCCATTTTGCCGCGGGCGGCGCTGTGGTCGTTTTCAAACATATTGAGAATGGCCTGCCAGAGCATTTGGAGGTCTTCTTCGGAGAAGCCGGTCACGCGGCGGGCGAGGTTGGCGGAAACGAAGCCCTCTGCGCGGTAAAGACCGTAGGGCACGACGTATTTGCGGCCCATTTCGGTGTTTTTATTCTGGGCATCGGACTCTTTGGTGATGGAGATGCGGGTGATGGTGACTTCCTGCGGGACGATGGGATCGATGGAGCGGGCAAAGCCGAGCTGCACCGGACCGCGTACCTGACCGCAGTTCAAAGCACCCTGTACAAAGGTCGTCATGACTGCGCCGAACGTGCGGATATCGAAGAATTCGCTGCACATGAAGTCGCGGAGCTTGAGGTCGATATCCGGGTCGTTGCTTTTGAGCTTGGAGCCGATCGATTTTGCTTTTTTAGTATCGGCTTTTTGAATTTCGGCGAGTTCTTCGCCGATGCCGAGCGCTTCGCCGGCTTCGAGGTCGCTGCGGTTGAGCGGCACCTGATCTTTAATGTAAATGCGCCAGCCGGACTCATCTTCTTTGACGTCCTGCACGTAGTTGCGGATCTTGCGCTTTAAGCACACATCGGTTATGATGCCGTTGCCAGTTTCCGGGTCTACGCGCGGCATGTTGCCGGCATCGGGGTCGCCGTTGGGGTTGCCGTTTTCCACATCGAATAAGATCACGAAATCGTAGCGGTTTTGAATGGGTTCACGCATGGTTATGCCTCCTCTTTCTGTTCGGTGGTGTCTGTCTTTTTCTTAAAATATTCCTGACGCTGCTGGTAGTAGCCGAGCTGGAACGCGCCCTGTTCTGCGAGCATAAGCTGCTTTGGAAAGGTTTCGCCGAGCTTGTCCGAAAGTTCGCCGATGGATTTATCCAGTGCAATCCGCTGACCCTCGTTGAGCTTTGCGAGGTGCTTCTGCGCCAGATTGATGAGCGTGGGGAACACAAGGCTCGGCGTAGCGGAAGCGGAGTTGAAAAAGCGGTTTTTGATGGTGGTGTTGATGTTGGGGTTTGCGGCTTCCTGTGTGCGCTCCAAAACGGCGAACAGGCGGCCGAGATTGTAGGGGATATTGGTGCTTTCTTTGTTTACGGACACGGTCAAAACCTCCTTTGGACAAAGCGGGTCTTCGTTTTTAGAATAATAAGCTTTTATGACGGACGCGCGCGCCCAGGTGACATCGTGCTCGGCGCGGATGCGCTGCACGGTGCCGTTTAGTAAAGTGGCGGGGTAGCGCGTATCGTTTAGAATGGAAGTGAGCAGATCGCCGGAAAGGCGCGGGAAGGATTTTTGCAGCTCTTCATCGGCTTTTTTCCAGTCTTTGGAAAAGCGGACGGCAGAGCGCGCGAGGGTGTAGGGCCAAAGCGTGTCGAATTTTTCATTGGCCGGGTGGGTGATCTCCAAACGCTCGTAATGGGCGTTCACGTTTTTGGCGAGCTTTGTGAAGGTATCCTGCCAGAAAAAGCGAACGGAAAGACGCGCGGCGTTCGGCGCGAGCCCCAGAATGTAAAAGTGTGTATCGGGGCTGAGGTGCATGTCCTGCAGGTCGGCTGTTCTGCCGGATACAAGTTTTTGAATTGCGCCTAAAATGTCGTTTTCACTCCAATCGGACTGCTCCTGCGGACCGAAAAGCATAGCTCCCGCAAATGCGGCGATGGCAGGATCGGCATTCTCCACCCAATATACGACGGTGACGTCGCCGATGCGGCGGACATTATCACTGCGCAGCAGGTAGTTTAGCGCCTGCGTGTAGGCGGTCATGGCGTAGGTGCTGACGGGAGCGTTCTCGCCCTGCTCGTGCCCGTAGGAGCAGAAGGCATCGGCGTTGAACGAAACGAGCGATGCGCCGGAGCTTTGTGCGCCGCGCACGCCCTGAATGTTACCGTGCAGACGCGCGGCGGGGGCGAGCCTGCCGGTGACACTGCACCGGGTGGGCGTGTCGGAATCTGAAGCAGAATCATAGGCCTGCTGCCACGCGGCGGCGATGTCAGAGTCGTTTGCCGCGGGCTTATTGTTATAATAAAAGATCAGATTGCCGCCCTTATAAATTTCCGAAAGATAGGGCTGCAAAGCAGGGTGCTCGACGGCAGAGGAGGGATTCCAGGTGTCGAAAAACGCACGGACGGCCGCGGCAGCCTCACCGGGGGTATCTTTCAAAATTTCCAGATGCTTTTCTCGGCTGGCTTCAAAGCAAGCTTTGGTGCGCTCGGGCTTACCCTTGTCGTCCACGCCGAGCAGGTAGGAAGACGTATCACACAGAAAATTTGCCGCAACACCGGAAGAACGCTTGACCTGTGCGGGCACGGCGAGCTGCTGCGGCAGCATCTTTTTACCGTTTGGAGAGGGCTTTTGGAGGGGAGAAACATCGAAAAGGGAACCGTCCGGGTTTAGGTCCAGACGCCAGCTGACATTGACTTTGCTCCAGCCCGGGCGGTCAATCTCACCGCGGGCAAGGAGCGCTTCGTAATACTGAACTAAGGCTTGCAGGATCATCTGAACACCTCGCAGCCGGCCACCTGAATGACACCGTGCTCCATTTTGGCACGGAAATACAGGGGCGTGATATTTTGTGGGTCGGAATAATCGAAATCGTACAGCATAAAGCCGAGGTCACGCGTCTCGTCAATTGTCGGGATCGGGCCACCCTCCCACTGCTTGAAGTGTGCGGGAAACTCGCGGCAGCCGAAGTACGGGGTGGAAAAGCACTGGCCTTTTCTCATGCGGCGCGTGACGATGTCCTGAAACTTGCCGGGGTTATCGCCGGGTGCGGCTTTTTCCGAAAGCATCTCGAACTCCGCTTCGATGACATAGTGGACGTTCGTCAGCACCATGGAGGCGCGCTGGACAATTTGTTTCGTCGTGACGAGGTACGGCTCATCTTCCTTGCCCTGCGCGATGCGCATGGCGGTGCCCCCGAGAATTTTGCTTTTTACCTCGTTGCGCCGAATGGTGGTAAACTCGATGGGGTTCAAAACGTAGATGCGGCGGATATGCCAGCGTATTCCGGGGTGATAATACAGACTTTCAACTATACCGCGCGCGGCGGACGGGGTGGGGACATCGTAGCTTGCATGCTCCACTTTAAATTCCGGGCGTGTAAATAACGCATACGGGCCCCAGACTTCCAACTGAATCAATAAGATCAACTCCTTTCAAAATTCAACTAAGTTTTATTTGTCAGATTGATTATAATGCGAGGGAAAATAATTGTCAATAGGTTAAGTTGAGTTTTTCTTGCAAATTTTGAAAAGAACCGTATAATAGGAGAGTAAGGTCGGTTCAAACTTGAACTGTGGGTAGAAACAACTACGTTTTATTTGTATAGAGAGGTCGGTAAGGGTTTGCCTTACCGGCTTTTCTATTTTATATAAACAGAGCGGTTTCGGTTTGGTCGAGGGTGAGGCCGAGGGCACTGTCGTAACGGCGGGGATCGGCGAGGACATAGAGTGCACCGCCGTCGATGCTCTGCACGGCGCCGGCTTCGCGCAGGGCAGCGAGCTGCTGCGGGTAGACGTTCACGCTGTACTGCCCGAGCTTTCTGAACAGGGTGCGGCTGCGTTCGCCGCGATACAGCCGCTCAACGAGGGCTTCGCCTTGGTCGATCGGGATATACACGGGCGTGGTGCAGTTTTCAATGACCCGTACCTTTTCCGCAACGGAGGCGAATGGGAGCATCTCGTTTTCGAACGCTATGAGAATCTTCTCACGGTCGAGATCTTCTTTGCCGTACAAATCGCGATAGAACTCAAAATACGCGCGGATTGCAGCTAACGAAGTGATGTCCTCCATGCGTTTTGAAATGTTCTTCATGGCTGCGGCGGGCTGGCGCATGTAGGGCGGCGGGGTGGTGTTCTGGACGGTGAAGACGGTCACGAGGCTTTCATCTAACGGGCGCTTGCCCTCGCGATTGCAGCGGCCGGCGGCTTGCAGGACGGAATCAAGCCCGGCTTCTTCGCGGTAGACGCGCGGGAAATCCACATCGACACCGGCTTCGATGAGCGAGGTGGAAACGACGCGGCAGGGCAGGCCGATTTTTAGGCGTTCGCAAATTTCCTTAATGCGCGCTTTGCGGTGGGCAGGGCACAGGTGCGTGGTGAGGCAGTACGCGCCATCTTTTGGCAGTGCTTGATAGATTTTCTGTGCGTCTGCGATGCGGTTGACGATGCAAAGCACCTGCGGCAGCGCGATGAGCTCGGCGGTGAGCGATTCTGTGCTGTCAAATGTGTGCTGCGCGATTTTCGTGCGGCGGAAGGTCTCGAAATTTTCAGGGACATTGGGACAGATCTCGTTGATCGGCAGGTCGATTTTCAAATCGGCAAAAACACCGTCTAACGCGGGCTGCGTGGCGGTGCACAGGACGACAATGACGCTGTACTTTCGGGCAAGCTCGGCAAGCGCCGCCGTGAACGGCTTTAGATACGGCATGGGCAGCGTCTGCACTTCGTCTAAGATGAGCACGCTGTTGGCGAGGTTGTGCAGCTTGCGGCAGCGGGCGGGTTTGCTCGCAAACAGGGACTCAAACAGCTGCACGGTGGTCGTGGCGATGACGGGGGCGTCCCAGTTTTCTGCGGCCAGCATTTTGCGGTATTCTGCGGGGTTCGGGCTTTCGGAAAAGAGATATTCCGCGCTGCTGTGATGCTCAATGACGTTTTCCGTGCCGAAGATTTTTTCAAACGTATCGGCGTTTTGGTCGATGATGGACGTGTACGGCGCGGCGTAGATGACGCGGCTCATGCAGTTTTGCACGGCAGCGGTCAGCGCAAATGCCATGGCAGCGGTCGTTTTCCCGCCACCCGTCGGCACGGTAAGCGTATAAACACCCGGTGTGGCAGTGCTGCCGGAGGCTTTGCACGCATCCAAAATGGCGCAGCGCTTTCGGTTGAGCTCGGTTTTGGGCGGATACCACGGTGCGGTGTACGTTTCCAAGCGGTCGAGCAGCGCAGGGAGCGCATCGTAGTTGCCGCGCGGGGCAAGTGCGCCGTCCATAAAGGTTTCGGTGTCGATGAAATCGGCATCAACAAGGCAAGAAAACAGCATGCGGATATAAAACGAGAGCCGAAACCCGGTGTTGAATTCTCGCATGTTAAAGGGTTTAACCGGCGGCAGAGTGACTTCGGTTTTCCAATCGTCATACGATTCGAGGTCGCGTTTTAAGCGGCCCGAGAGGGTAGCGTCGTTTTTGGTATCGGCGCGGGAGCCGAAATTCGGTATGCCGCCGTGGTGGCCTGCGATGGCGAGCGCCAGATACCCGACACCGTGCGCGCAAGCTTCTTTTGCGCCGGCCGTGGAGTGGTCTACGCGCACGCCGCCGTCTAATCGATGCTGAAAGGCATCGCTGTACTTGCCGATGTCGTGCAGTAAACCGAGCAGATAGCCGTCTTCCTCCGCGCCGAATGCGGCGGCAAACTGCTTTGCAAGCTCTGCCGTGCCGGTGAGGTGTTCGTATACGGTTTGCTCGCGGGAATGATCTTCGCTTATATGTGCCAGCTTTTTCGCCATAAAATCACCTTTTCGTCTTTGTTAAGACCATCATAGCACGGGAAAAGTACAATGTAAATATGCTAAATTTGAAGAATAGGAAAGGTGAGCGGAAAAGCGACAGGCGGGGTGGGGTAGAAAATCATTTGCGATATTCGGAAAAAATATGTATTTAATGTTTAATGAGAAGTTTTGAGGTTTGCATAGAGAAATATTGACAAATAAGAACTGTTACGTCATACTTTAAATAAACTGAAATCGGCAGAAAAGGAGAGAATACAGTTGGCAAAGCTTTTTGATACGGCGGATGCAGAGCGATTGATACAGGAACATCGCATGATGCTGGAAGAACTGGATGAGATTGCACAGTACGAAGATAACGTGCAGATAGATATTGAAAAAGCAGCAAATTTGGTCGTGACCCGAAACGTATTAGACGTGCTTCGAGATATTCCGGTAGAAGAAATCAATCGTGAAAAAGGCGGATTTAGAGTGAAAGCACTTCGAGACCACGGATTTCGTTCGATCGCAGATATTGTTGCGGCCAATGTGTATTCGATCAGTTCGGTGCATGATATCAGCGAAGATGCAGCGTATTCCATAAAGCGTATAGCAAATAATATGGCAGACAAGGTGCGAGAAGGCGCAAAGATCAAACTGAGTGTTGATAACAAAACGCGGGAATCGACAGCTTTAGTGACAGCATTATCTAAATATGTTTATGCGAGGGAAACGACAAAAGAATGTCGTGGCTTGATTACTGAGAATAGAAGACAAATCGAATATGCGATAGAAGATTTGTTATTATCTCAGAAAAGATTGAAGTGGATATTTGCATCATCAGCTAAAAAACAAAAAGCAGTAGATGCATATAAATTTTTGGATTCTTATAGAAATGGAAACTATGGTCAAAGAGTCCGGGAACAAAGGACAATATTTGAAAACACAAAGCGGATTAACGGAATAGATGCTTGGAAAGAATTTTCCGAACATTCGGTTTCGTTTTTCAATGCTCTTGAAAATATTGTCCCGGGAACACTCGGTAACGATGATTCAATATACGGACTGCCGGAAGAACTCGCAAGAGAAGTACAAGAGGAATGTTTTTTTCCAGATGGTTTGCTGTGCGAGCTGCGTCGTTATCAGGAATGGGGCGTTAAATATGCACTGCACCAAAAGCGCGTTCTTCTCGGAGATGAAATGGGACTTGGTAAAACCGTACAAGCAATCGCCACGATGGTATCTTTGAAAAACACAGGGGCATCGCATTTTGCAGTTGTGTGCCCGGCGAGCGTCGTTACAAATTGGTGCCGAGAAATTCGTAAAATGAGCCGATTGCAGGTTGTAAAAATTCATGGTGCGGGCAGAAAAGAAGCACTGAATTCATGGATAAGCGCTGGTGGTGTAGCTGTAACAACCTTCGAGACAACAGCACATTTTAATTTGCCGGAATCGTTTGAGCTTTCGCTTTTGGTTGTAGACGAGGCACATTACATTAAAAATTCAGAGGCAAGACGTACGGTGAATGTGAAGAAAATCTGTGAACGTGCAGAGCGCATGTTGTTTATGACGGGCACGGCACTTGAAAATAAGCCGGAGGAAATGGTTGCGCTTATCCATATTTTACGTCCTGATATTGCATTGCGAATACAGCACATGCTTGCTTTGACCGCGGCGCCGCAATTTAGAGAGGCAGTTGCGCCGGTTTATTACCGCAGAAAGAGGGAAGACGTGCTGACGGAGCTCCCTGAACTTATTGAAAGTGAAGAATGGTGCACACTCGGACAGGCAGAAAAGGATATATATGAACAAGCGGTGTTCGGTAAGAATTTTGCAGAAATAAGGCGTGTGTCATGGAATGCAGAAAATATAAAGGATTCCTGCAAAGCGAAGCGATTGATGGAGCTGATAGAAGAGGCCGAATCTGAAAAGCGAAAAGTGATTATATTCTCGTTTTTTCTGGATACGATCCGAAAAGTTGTGCAGCTTTTGGGTGACCGCTGTATGAATCCGATAAATGGTTCCGTTTCGCCGCAGCGAAGACAAGAGATCATTGACGATTTTGATAAGGCTCCTGCCGGGGCGGTTTTGGCAGCACAAATACAGTCGGGCGGGACAGGTCTGAATATTCAATCTGCCAGTGTGATCATTTTGTGCGAACCGCAGCTTAAGCCCTCTATTGAAAATCAGGCGATTTCAAGGGCGTATCGTATGGGCCAGACAAGGAATGTACTGGTTTATCGGTTGCTTTGTGAGAATTCGATTGATGAGAGAATTATGGATATATTAAAAGATAAACAGGAAAAATTTGATGCGTTTGCTGACAAGTCCGTTGCAGCGGCAGAAAGTATAAAAATGGACGATCATACGATCGGAAATATAATAGCGGAAGAAATCGAACGTATCAAAGCCGAAAAAGATCAGTCAAATGAAAAATGATAAGAGCCCCGTGTAACTTTGAAGCTGCACGGGGCGATGTTGTCGTTCTGCTGAAGCGGACAAAACCAAAAGCCCCGAGCGGCATTGCTTCCGCTCGGGGCATAATCTTAATGTTTGCGTTTAAGCCTGAGGCTGATTGTTGTCACAGTTGGGGCACTTGCCGGCTTCGTTCAACGGCGAACCGCACTTGCCGCAGAATTTGGCTACGGGTGCGCTCTGCGGGACTTTGGGCTGCGGGTTCTGAGGCTGTGCTGCCTTAGACCGAAGCTGCTGGCGCAGGTCGCCCATGTCGGGGGCCATGAAAATGCCGTTCTTCTCTTCGTTTCCGTTCTGGCTGCGGAGCTTATTGTTAATGGAGATTACGTTTTTCAGCAGCAAGACTGCCATCATCAACAGTTCATACACCAGTCGGATCATAATGGGTCCGAGGATCATGGTCAGGATGCCGTAGACGCCCAGCCAGTGGCGATTGCCAAAGTAGTCTTCAGGCGCGGCAAAGAGCATGAAGAAGCCCAGAATGATCATATCTGCCGTGAAGAAAATGTACAGAGCCTGCAGAATTTTCTCTACGATCAGGTACTTGAAATTGCAGGTATCGTGGAGGAACTTGCCGAAAGCATTGAGCTTTTCGCGGCGTTTTTCGGGGACGATAAACACATAGGCCAAAACTGTGGCGACGATAGCCAAAATTCCGCCGACGATGGTGAATATACCGAGCTGCTCGATTGCATCACTATAAATATTCATGTTGTACCTCTCTCTTTCTTTGCTGTAATGATTAGGTAAACAGGTACCCTCTAAGCACAAAATAGCATACCTCTAAATCCGAAATTTATCAAGATTCAGATCCATATGGAACGGGAAAGCATTTTAAGGCAGAGCGCCTTCCGAGCAGCCGCAGGGTGAGTTTGCTGCGCCGGTATCAAGGAAAAGTCCACCGCGATTTCACGAAAATTGCGGTGGACTTTTGGCAAATTTGAAATTTAGACAGATACCTCTCTCGGGCTTCCGGCCGGTGTATCTCGTCGTCGGCAATGGTCTGCACGATTTTGAAAATCTGCTTTTTACCGTTGTGGGTCACTCTTATGACATGTGGCTTTGGGTTGCGTGTCAAACGGGCGCTTCGATCAATCGTTCACCGTTACCCAACGTCCGGTTTCCGCCGACCGTTTCACGGCATCGCAAACGCGTTCCACTCGATACCCTTCTGCGAAGCTGGTAGACGGCTGCCTGCCTTCTACCACCGCTTTGATAAACTCGTAGGATTCGATGGATTTCAATTCGCCGTACCCAATGTTCATTCCGGGAATGTTCCAGGTCACTTCCCCGTGAAAATGCGCGGGGCCGGTGTAGATTGTCTTAAAGCCCCTTCTGTCGTCGGGGTCTCCAGCCAAACACACCTGCAACTCGTTGAGTCGCTCGTAGTTGAAGTAGAGGCTGCCCAGAGTGCCGTGAAGCTCTACCGTGATGAAGTTGTTGCGACCCCAGGCGTTTCTCGTGGCCTCGATGCTGCCTACCGCGCCGTTTTTAAACTTCACGAGGAAGCTGTCCTCATCATCCACGTCTACGGCCTTCCGCTTCGCGTCGGCTCCGAGCTTTACGGTGCCCAGCAGGTCTGTGCCGCCTTCCTGCACCGGCCGCTCGGTGATGTAGGTCTGCATCATGCCGGTCACCGCCTCGATGTCACCCGCCAGATACTGGGCGATGTCGATCACGTGCGAGGCGATGTCGCCAAGCGTCCCCGCGCCGGCGATGTCTTTCTGGAACCGCCAGGAGAGCGGGGAGGCAGGATCGGCCGACCAGCTTTGCAGATAGGTGCACCGCACGTTGAGGATTTTGCCGATGGATCCCTCATCGATGAATTTCTTGGCGAGGTCGATCGCCGGAACACGCCTGTACTGGTAGGCGTTCATGGCAATGATCCCCTTTTGCGCCGCTTTCTTTGCGGCCTCCGCCATGGCCTTCGCGTCCTCCAATGTCGAGGCGATCGGCTTTTCGCAGAGTACGTGCTTCCCTGCGTTCAGCGCAGCGATGGCGATTTCGGCGTGGACGTTGTTCGGCGTGCAGATGCTTACTACGTCGATCTCGGGATCGTTGACGATGTCGCGCCAGTCCGTGCAGCATTTTTCAAAGCCGAAGCGTTCTTTCGCGTCCGCCGCGATTTCCGGGACGATGTCGCAGATTGTTTTTAAAACCGGCACGGCCGGGGCCGGCCAGAAATACTTGGGCATGTCGGAATACCCGATTGAGTGCGCTTTTCCCATGAACCCGGCACCAACCAGGCCCACATTCAGTTTTTTCATTGTAAAATCCTCCCATTCTAAGATGCCCTCCTGCACCGCGCGCCGTTGACCGACGCCGCGGACGGGAGGAATTTTAGATCAGCTTGCCCTGCAGGAAACGATACGATGTCCGGCAGGCTTCTTCCGGGTCGCCGGCAAAGCCGTCAGCCTCCACCAGATAATCTCCTGCATATCCCTTTTCCTTCAGGAACCGTAGAACCCCTTCGACATCGACGTGCCCGGTGCCCAGCGGGGCAAATCCGTTTTCGTCCAAATCCTTCAGGTGGACGAAGGAGATTCTGTCGTAGTACTTTTTGACGATCTCCAGAGGATCTCCGCCGCCGGCAGCCAGATGCGCCAGATCCGGGCAGATCTTGATGTCGCTCACCGAAAAGAGTCGGTCGATCTGCTCCGGCTTTTCCGCCATGGACCCGAGGTGCGGGTGGTAGCTTGCCTCGATGCCGTGGGCGGCGAAGACCTTTTCTGCCTCCTTCAGCCCTTTGGCCAGAAGCGCATAGTCGCCCGTCTGGACGCCTTTCCCGCGTATGGCACCGCCGCAGAACGCCACGTAGGAAACGCCTACCTGTTCCGCCAGAGCAGCGACTGTCTCCATGTGAAACATCTCGTCCTCCAGCGCGTCTGGGTAGATAAAATTGGCGCCCACGCAGACGCTCATCATGCCGGCGCCGTAGCGGGCCAGCATGTCTTTGAGCACTTGGATGTCCGAACCGTATTTGGTCAGGTTCCCTTCCAACACCTCAATATACCGGAAGCCTGTATTTGTGATTTTTTTCAGCACCGCTTCGTCGTCGCAAAGGGTCAGATACCGGATGTCCTTAATGCTTGTAACGCCGCCTCCTTCTCCTACCAGAGGGCCGAACGCGTTTGTCATATAACCGAGTTTCATGTCTGCTCCTTTCTTATTTTTATAAATTTGCGCAAATTAGTTTTACTTCCATTATAATACTCTGCGCTGCGGCGATTGTCAATTTCTGCTTGCAATTTTGAGAAAATTCGTTTGTTTCGCCAAATACAAGGGACAAAATTAGGCATTTCCAATCAAGCTTTCTTTTCGCTTGCAATGCTTTGACACCTGTGTTAGGCTGTTCGGACTGTTTGCTCGTTGGGAGATGCCTTAACTTCTCGTTCTTTCGTGTATATTTGCGCAAATTTTCTTTTCCGCGCCAAAAAAACGCGGCCGAAAAGCCGCGCGGGGATAGGGGTAATGAAAAATTCCGGGAACCCGGCTTGCGCGGGCGCTATGTAAAAAGCGGATAAGCCCTGCTTCCAGATGCTTATCCGCTTGATATTCTGTCGGTCGGTTTGAACGCTGCGAACCGCCGTTAAAGTGCGCCGGCGCTGCGGTTGATCGCGTTGCGCAACGCCGCCGGCGGATCCTCCTTGAAGATCGCCTTCCAGTTTTTCAGCAGGTTCTCCCGGTCGATGCTGATAGGCTCCACCCCGATGAAGGAGGGGACCGCTTTTCCCAGCAGGCCGTTAGCCGCCACCATTGCGATGGCTTCCCCCTGTTCATAGGGGCACTGCGCGCTAATCATTTTGACCATGCCGCCCTGTGCCATCTGCATGGCGATGGCATAGTCCAGATCTCCCGTGACGATCGCGATGTCCGTGCGCTCCAGCTCCGTCAGGGCCTTTATCACCTCCAGCGCGGGACCGTCCCAAGAAACATACAGAGCCTGAATCTCCGGGTACATCCCGATGAGCTTCAGTGTTTTCTGGTAGACGTCCACCTCTGTCAGGAAATTGACCTTTCCGCACACCCGGATTTCCGGGTATTCCTCCGTCAGAACCTGTTTCGCCGCGCCGTCCCGTTGCTTTGTGGCAAAGAAGTTCTGCTCACCGTGGCAAATCAGCCCCGCATATTTCAGACCGTGCCGTACCATGTACTCGCCCAACCCGCGGCCCATACTGTCCCCGTGGGCTCGCTCATTTACGGAGATACAGGAGATGTAATCCTTCGGGGTGAGTCCCTCCGGGACATTGGTGATCAGCACCAACCGGGTGTCGCTGTCCGCAATCGAGCGGAAGGCTTCCGCGGTGCCCCTAGTATCAACGGGGATCGAGATTAGGAGATCCGGCTTCAGAAATTTGATGCTTTCCAACTGTTTGCATTGCAGCGCCGCGTTGAAATGAGCGTCTGTGACGGCGATGATGGAAATCCCAAGCTCATCGAAGACTTTTTTGATACCCTTTTCCTGCAGGCGCATCCACGCCTTACCCGTATAGTGGAATGAGATCGCCGCCGTATACTGCTTTTGCCGAATCTTTTCCTTTTCCACTTCGGATAAGGCAAGGCCGCCCGCACCCGCTGCCCGTTCCCCGAAGGGACCCCGGCCGATTCCGCAGGTGGAGTTGCGCACATTGAGGATTGATGGGAGAGTTTTCGTGCAGTACGCATGCGCGGGCGAAGAGAGGTTTGCAATTTCGCCGCGGTCAATCCGCCGGAACAGCAGGTCCGCGGCGGAAAGCGCAAACTGCCGTGGTTGCTTATCTACGCAAGTGAGCTCCGGCGTCGTCAGCGAGGCCCATTCCGGATCATTCAGGCTGACGACAGAGAGGTCGCCGGGCACGGCGATGTTGTGGCCGATTCCATACCGGATGGCGGGAATCAGAGGCAGCGAGTCGGCAATCACGACCGCGGTGGGCGCAGGCTCTGCCGCGACGATCTGCGCCATAGCTTCGGCGGCCAACGCCTCGGTTTTCAAGCCCGCGCGGATCAGCACTTTTTCCAACGCAATGCCGGAATCCTCCAGAGCCTTCCTGTAGCCTTCAAACCTTTGGGTGCCGCACACTTCCGACTCGCACAGGTAAGCGATTCGCTCATGCCCGTTTTTAATCAGGTGCCGCACCGCGCGGTAGCTGCCCTCAAAGGTGTCGGGCAGCAGGGTGTCTGCGGCAAACCGATCCACGGGGTTCCCAATCAGAACCACCGGAAACCGGAGCCCTTTGAAAAAGGCTCCGGAAAGCACACCTTCCCGGTCCGGGAAAGCGACCATTCCCGCAAGATCCAGCGTTCCTGCCAGTGCGCGGATGACCGCCAGTCGGTCTTCATCGAGGTCATACGCCAGCGAAATGGCGATATAACCCTTCTGCTCTACGATTTCTTCCAACTTTTCCTTGACTTGATTCTGAAACAGGCTGCGTTTTTTCGACAGCAAGATCAGCACATAGCGGCTTTCGGACAGTTTGCTCTTCAATGCGCTCCGTTTCGCGATGAAATTCGGGAGCTCGTCCAGCTGGCGAATAGCGTCCTCGACCTTCCGGACTTTCTCAGGACTAACGTAACGGGTTCCGTTGACCACGTGAGAGACGGTCGACACGGACACGCCCGCTATCCTAGCAACATCCTTGATCGTCGCCATGCATTTCGTCCTCCTGCTAAGAATACTTCTGCTTTTATTATACAGATTCCGTTCTCAATAGTCAACAAAATTTGCGCAAACGCCGGTTTCGGGACGCCGGAACAGGAAGCAGGGACAGGTAAGAGCTGTGTGACTCTGCCTGTCCCTGCTTTTGTTTTTCCATACGCGGCATTTCGAGTCTTTTATGCAACTGTGACGGGGGTGTCCGTTTGGGGGTCGTTTCTGTAAGCCCCGTACCCGCCGAAAGCCGCTTGAAATCAGGCTTTTTCGCTTGGAAAGCCTTGCGGGACGGGCTTTTTTGGAAGTGGGTTCAAATCGGCATTTTTCCCGATTTTGGAGAGAAATGCGGGAAGATAGGAGAGAAAAACCGGGAGATGGCCATACACCGCAGGATAGAGCTTCCAACCGACGAAAATCTATTTTTGAGGTGTTACAAATGGATGTATTCCCCGTTAACTGGGACAGCGTTCCCGAGGTAATGAACAAGGAGCAATTTTCCCGAATCTGCCACATCAGCAAGTCCACGGCGCTGCACCTGCTCAAAAGCGGCAAGGTGCCCTGCGAGTGGTCGGGTAAGAAAACCCGGTGCTATAAAATCCGAAAAGAGGATGTGAAAGCATACTTGGAGGAGCGGGCGATTTTTCCAGAACTCTATTCTGCGCCGAAGGGATGGTACGGCACCCACTATGTGGCGAGGCTCTCCAAGGAGCTGCCGGAGGACACGCTGCGGCAGATGCACGGCTACTATGAAAAGCTGCTGCGCAAATACCCGGATGTGGTCACGGTAAAGGATGTGGTGGCCCTGACCGGCTACACCCTGACCACCGTCCACAACTGGTGCAGCCGGGGGTCACTGAAAGCCTTCCAGAAGGGGCTGAAGTTCTGTATCCCGAAAATCTTTCTTGTGGATTTCTTCTGCTCCCTGACCTTCCGATCCATCACCCGCAAAAGCCTTTGGCATATCCAGACGCTGAACGAGTTCAGCAGGAAGATGAAGAAATAATGTGCGATTCTGAAATTCGCACACTCGCACCTGCCTTTCGGTTTTGGTAGACTGTAACCGAAAGGCGGGTGCATTTTGCATTGCAGACCTGCCGGGAAAATTTTGAATGGGAGGATCACATATGAAATCGCTATTTGAGCAGCTGGGCGGCACTTACACAAGGCAGGGCGACTACTGCCTGCCGGATGTTTGCTTACCGCCCGAAGAAGAACGCCCCATCGGCGTTTACGGGCAGCGGCGGCGAGTTTATCTGAAGAGGCATCACCGGATACTGTATTATAACCTGCTGACCGCCGGGGTGCTGGACGGGCACCTTGCAGACATCGAGGAGCAGGCGCAGGAACTCTTTCTTCGGCTGGTAGAACAATACGCAGACATCGAGGGTGTGACGGAGGCCTTGAAAGCCGATGACCCGATGGCGTGGGTGCGGAAGATGAACGGCATCCGACATCGGGCAAACGAGGCTGTGATGCAGGAAATTGTATATAGGTAGCGAGCAAGCGGAGGTCGATGGCCTCCGCTTGTTTTGTATGCAAAAAAGAACAATGCCGTTTTGGAACGACATTGTTCCGAACTTTATTGACATTGTTCTTTCATTCGGGTATAATGTACTTGTGATTTTATGCGTGGAGGTATCCCCTATGGCTGAAATGATCTCGGTAAGAGAGGCAGCAGTGCGCTGGAATATAACGGAGCGGAGAGTTGCGACGCTCTGCAAGAATGGGAGAATCGCCGGTGCGAAAAAGCAGGGCAATCGTTGGCTGATCCCCGCTGATACGCAGAAGCCGGCGGATCAGCGGCTCAAGACGGGCGCTTTCCGCAAGACGGAGCGCGCGCCGAAGCTGCCCCTGCCCATCGGCGTGTCCAACTACTGCCTTGCATCGTCGGAATACTACTACATCGACAAGACGATGATGATCAAGGACTTTATCGACGAGCGTCCGATGGTGACGCTGTTCACCCGCCCCCGGCGCTTCGGCAAGACGCTGAATATGGATATGCTGCGCACTTATTTTGAAAAGAGCGACAAGGATACTTCCGTCTACTTCCAGGATAAGAAGATCTGGGCCTGCGGCCAGAAGTACCGGGATTATCAGGGCAAGTACCCTGTGATCTTCCTGACCTTCAAGGATGTGAAGTTCGACACTTGGGAGGAGACCTTTGCGGCCATTCGGGATATTTTCGCAAAGGAGACCCGGCGGCACAAAGAGCTGCTGACCAGTGAAAAGTGCGACGAGTACAGCAAAAAGGCCTATGAAAAGCTGGCAGACGGCAAGGTCAGCGAGGTAGAGCTGGCTTCGGCACTGCTGGACCTGTCCGCTATGCTGCACAAGCACTATGCCGTTGCGCCCATTATCATCATCGACGAGTACGACACCCCCATCCAGCAGGGCTATCAGAAGGACTATTACGACAAGGTCATCCGGTTTATGCGGAACCTGTTTTCCGGCGGGTTCAAGGATAATCAGCACCTGTCCTTCGGCTTCCTCACCGGCATTCTGCGGGTGGCAAAGGAGAGTATTTTCAGCGGGATGAACAACCTGTCCATCAACTCCGTGCTGGACAACAAATACAGCGCCTACTTCGGCTTCACCGCCGACGAGGTGATGGAGATGGCGGAATACTACGGCGCTGCCGATAAGTACGACGAAATTTGCCAGTGGTACGACGGCTACCGCTTCGGCAAGACGGAAATTTTCAACCCGTGGTCGGTGGTCAACTACTTCAGCAACGAGTGCGAGCCGAGGCCCTTCTGGGTCTCCACCGGCAGCAACGATATTATCGGGGAAGTGCTTGCCCAGGCGGACGAGGAGATTTATAACCGTCTGACCTCCCTGGTCAACGGCGAGACCTTCACCACCTTCATCGACACCGGCGTGATTTATCCGCAGATCAAGAGCAATCCCTCCACCATTTACAGCTTCCTACTGGTGACCGGTTATCTGAAGGCACTGAAAACCACGCCCTCCTTCAGCGGCGATTTTATGTGCGAGGTTTCCCTGCCAAACCGGGAGATTTCTCTGGTGTATAACAAGGAGATTTTGCAGCGGCTGGAGAATCTGATCCCGCCGTCCACGGCGATTTCCGTTCAGGAGGCCATCTTCTCCGGCGATAACGCACGGCTGAAAGCGCAGATACAGACGCTGCTGACCCAGTCGGTCAGCTCCTTCGATACTGCCGGGGAGAATTTCTACCACGGCTTTATGCTGGGTCTGTGCGCCCTGCTGGGCGGCGCTTTCGTGACCTCCAACCGGGAATCGGGCGACGGGCGCTATGACATTCAGCTGAAGCCCACGCAAAAGGGTCTTCCGGGCATCCTGATCGAGCTGAAAGCGGAGAAAAATTGCAGCGACGAAAAGCTGAAAAAGCTGTCCGAGACGGCCTTGCAGCAGATCAACGATAAGAAATACGAAACCGAGCTGACGACCGCCGGGGTCAGGACGATTTATAAATACGGCGTGGCCTTCAGCGGCAAAAAGGTTGAAGTGGCAGTCGGATGAGGAGTGAGAATTCCAAAGTATCAAATTGATACTTTGGCGAAATCCCAAAGTGCCAGCACGGTGGTTCCAAAGTGCCAAATTGGCACTTTGGAGATGTGCTTATATCAAATGCTAAATGAATTAACAAAAATCGAGGGAGACTGCTTATGAAATCAAATTTTGATTTTCTGAATCGATACTGGCCTGCATTGGCACAGATCGGCGCAACCGCAGAAACCTATGTCTATTCTGATCCCAATGCCTGTATCTATAAACTCGGAATGTTTGCCGAGCGCTTAGTGCAGGAGATCCTTGTCTTTGAGCACATTGCGGAGCCGGCTGTTGAAAACACCCACGCAAATCGAATTCGCATTTTGAAGCGAGCCGGTTTATTGCCGCACGAAATTGACAACACGCTATATGTTCTTCGCAAGACAAGAAACTCGGCAGTACATATAGGTACGGACTCCGTGGACGAAGCAAAGACATTGCTATCCTTGACATACAATCTTGCTGTTTGGTTTATGGAGACATATGGAGACTGGGGATATATTGCGCCTGAGTTCGTTATGCCGAGCGAGACCACGCACGAAGATTTGGAATCCGTTATTGCCGAGCAGGAAAGGAAAATCGAGGAATTGACGAAGCAACTGGCCGTGGTCAAGACCGCCGCTTCGGGCAAAACGCAGAAGGAGCGCGCAAGGCGGTCAGAATCTGTCTCCGCTATGATGAATTGGAATGAGGCGCAGACCAGATGCTTGATTGACGAGCAGCTTCGTCTTTCTGGTTGGGAAGCTGATACGCAGAACCTGCGCTACAGCAAAGGAACGCGTCCTGTAAAGGGGAGAAATATTGCCATCAGCGAATGGCCTACCAATTCGGCCTTTTACAAAAACGGGTATGCGGATTATGCATTCTTCGTTGGCGAGAAGCTCGTAGCATTGATGGATGCAAAAAAGATGTCGGAAGATGTGGCATCTACCATCGATGTGCAGGTAAAGGACTATGCTGCACATATTAAGCCGGAGGATATTCCACATACGGTTGGAAACTGGAATGGTTATCAGGTCCCCTTCCTCTTTGCTTCAAATGGCAGGGCATATTTAGAGCAGCTGCGGACGAAGTCTGGTATCTGGTTTTTGGATGTCCGGGAACAGGAAAATCAACCGTATCCTATTCGGAACTGGTTTAGCCCAAGTGACCTGATGGAAAAACTTGGTCAGAATACAGCGGCGGCCAATCAGGCGCTGGCTGCAGCAGATAATTCGTTTATGACAGATCCTAATGGGTTGAATCTGCGCGACTACCAGATTAAGGCCATTGATAAGGCAACAGAGGCGATCGTTGACGGCAAGAGGACAGCGCTGCTTGCAATGGCAACAGGAACAGGCAAAACCCTTACTGTTCTGGGACTTATCTACAAGATGCTGGAATCCAAGCGTTTCCGTCGTATTCTTTTCCTTGTGGATCGAGTGTCCCTCGGTGAGCAGGCAATGGACACCTTCAAAGATGTCAAGCTGAAGGAACTGCTGACGCTGGACAAAATATATGAGATCAAAGCGATCGATGACAACATCATCAATCTGGAAACCAAAGTCAGCATTTCAACGGTGCAGGGGCTTTTGAAACGCACGATTCTGGCAGAAGAACCGGATTTGATGCCCGGTGCATTTGATTTGATTATTGTGGACGAAGCCCACCGAGGCTATATTCTTGACCGTGAAATGACGGAAGAAGAAATCCTCTACGATAATCAGGATGATTATATGAGCAAGTACAAGCAGGTTATCGAGTATTTCGATGCGGTGAAAGTTGCCTTGACTGCTACGCCCGCCCTGCACACGACCGAGATTTTCGGGGAGCCGGTCTATACCTACAGCTACCGTGAGGCGGTTATCGATGGCTGGCTGGTGGATCACGACCCTCCATATCTGATTAATACGGATTTCATTGAAAATGACGCACAGTTCAAGAAGGGTGAAACCTTGGCGCAATATGACCCCAACACCAATGAACTTTTGAACGGTGCAGTTTTGGACGATGAAATGGATTTCGATGTGTCGGAGTTCAACCGCAAAATTGTTCTGCCGGATCACACTCGCAAAGTATTGGAAGAGGTATCGACCTATCTTAATCCGGAAAGTGGAGAAAAGACGCTGATTTTTGCGGTGAATGATGCACACGCTGACCGTATTGTGGATACGCTCCGAGAGATTTACAAGCCCTATGGCATTTCCAATGATGCCATTATGAAAATCACGGGCAAAACTGCCGGCGGCAACAAAAAGAAGATTTTGCAGGTGATCAAGCAGTTCAAGAACAACCAGTATCCCAACATTGCCGTAACAGTCGACCTGCTGACTACCGGAATCGATGTGCCGGCAATTTGCAATTTGGTGTTTATGCGCAAGATCAACAGCCGGATCCTCTTTGAGCAGATGCTGGGACGCGCTACGCGCCTTTGCCCGGAAATTGGAAAGACTCACTTCAATATCTTCGATGCAGTTCGCGTGTACGAGGACTTGGATGACACTTCCAATATGAAGTCAGTCTCCGTCAGCAAATCAATGGCTGAATTGTTGGAGGATTTGTTCTGTCCGGGTGAGGTCAGCAAGCAGCCTGTCAAAGATCGCATTTTGGCAAGATTGCAGCGTAAGAGCAACAATCTGACCGATGAGCAAAAGTATGATGTATCCGAGCGTTTAGGCGGAAAAACAATTCGGGAATATGCGAAGGAATTGAAAAGCTGTACAGAGGAAGCTTTTGTGCGACGCTGCCGGGAGGATAAGGATTTCCTGCTTTGGTTTGACAACCTGAAGGGCAAAAAGCGCGGACATTACTATTCCGAAAAGGAAGATACTCTTTTGGAAACGACCCGCGGCTATGGTGACACGGAAAAACCGCAGGATTATCTGGACTCTTTTGTGGCCTATGTTAATGAGAACAAAGACCGTATTGAAGCGATCCGCATAGCCTGCACCCGCCCCAGCGATATGACCCGGGCGCAGCTTCGGGAGTTAAAGCTGGAACTGGATAAGGAGAATTTCACCGAGAGCAGCTTGAATGAAGCGGCCAGCGCGGTGAGCAATGAACGGATCGTGGCAGACATTATCGCCTTTGTTCGTCGGGCTGTACTTAAAACGCCGCTTGTAAACCACGATGACCGCGTGAAAATGGCCTTTTCTAAACTGATTTCGGCGCATCACTTTAACAAAATGCAGCTGGATCTGCTGGAAAAGATCAAGGTATATATGCTTCACGAGAGCATCCTCAATACCGAGACCTTTGAGGCACCGGCGTTCAAGATGGATGGCGGTTTCGCACGCTTTAACAAGAAGTTTGGCGGGCAGCTTGCGGAGATCATCCGCGAGATCAACACTTATATTTACGAAGGAGCAGCTTAAATGAGCACGCAAGATATTGTACAGAAACTTTGGAACCTCTGCAATGTGCTGCGGGATGACGGTATTACTTATCACCAGTATGTGACAGAACTGACCTACATTCTGTTTTTGAAAATGGCCGATGAGACCGGTGCAGATAAGGATATTCCCGAAGCATATCGTTGGGGCTCTTTGACCAGCCGTTCCGGCATTGACCTGAAAAAGCACTACTATACGCTGCTCAGCAAGCTGGGCGAAGAATCCGTTGGCCGCGTGGCACAGATTTACGCCAACGCATCCTCCAGCATCGAGGAACCGAAAAACCTCGAAAAAATCATCACGGAGATCGATAAGCTGGACTGGTATGAGGCCAAAGAGGAAGGTCTGGGCGACCTATATGAAGGACTCTTAGAGAAGAACGCCAACGAGAAGAAGTCCGGTGCCGGTCAGTACTTTACCCCTCGTGTGCTGATCGATGTGATGACGGAGCTCATCAAACCCCAGCTGGGCGACAAGTGCTTTGACCCGGCCTGCGGTACTTTTGGCTTTATGATTGCAGCCAACCGCTATGTCAATGCGCATAACGATATGTATGCACTCTCTGACCGTCAGGCAGATTTCCAGCAGAACAAAGCGTTCAACGGCGTGGAGCTGGTACACGAGACCCATCGCTTGGCATTGATGAATGCCTATCTGCACAATATGAATGCTAATATCACATTGGGGGATTCCCTCGCACAAAGCGCCAAGGGATTGAAAGATTTTGATGTTATTCTGACCAATCCGCCCTTTGGCACAAAAAAGGGCGGTGAGCGCGCCACCAGAGATGATATTTCTTTTCAGACCTCCAACAAGCAGCTGAACTTCTTGCAGGTGATCTATCGCAGCCTGAAGGCGGACGGCAAGGCCCGCTGCGCCGTGGTGCTGCCGGATAATGTGTTGTTTGCCGCCGGTGACGGTGCCAGCGTGCGCCGGGAACTGATGAATTTCTGCAATCTGCATACCATTCTGCGCTTGCCTACCGGCATTTTCTATGCGCAGGGCGTCAAGACCAATGTGCTGTTCTTTACCCGAGGGACAACCGAGCAGGATAACACCACCGAGGTTGCATTCTACGATATGCGCACCAATATGGACAGCTTTGGTAAGACCCGGCAGCTGCGCAAGAGTGATTTCGACGAGTTTGTGGCAGGGTATGAAGACCCGTCCAAGCGCACGGGCGAGCGCTGGAGCAAATTCACTCGTGAGGAGATCGCCAAGAATCCGGACGATAGTCTTGACCTTGGCTTGATTCGTGACGACTCCATTGTGGATTATGACGATCTCCCTGACCCTGTAGAAAGCGGAGAGGAAGCGATTGCGAATCTGGAAGAAGCGGTCGATCTGCTGAAAAGCGTTGTGCGTGAGCTTCGTGCTCTGACGGAGGAAAAGTGATGGCAAGAGCAAAAAAAGAAACCGCCCTCACGCCCGAAGAGCGGTTGCAGGCAGCTTTAGTGCCGGATTGGGAGTGGCCGTACAAGCTGCCAGAGAATTGGTGTTGGACATATTTCAAATCAATTTCTACAATTCAGACCGGAAAGAAAGATGCTAATTACGGTAGCGATGAGGGCAAATATCCGTTTTTTACTTGTGCAGCCGAGCCAATTCGATGCCACGGATATTCATTCGATTGTAGAGCTATATTACTTGCCGGAAATGGTGACATCAATAACATAAGTCGTTATAACGGAAAATTTGAAGCCTATCAACGGACATATGTAGTAAAAATTGCAGAACCACTTTGCTTTGATTATATTTTTTATTGGTTTAAATATAGATGGTTCGATTTTAACAAAGGCAAGATGTTCGGGACAGCTATACCATATATTCGTTTAGGAAACCTACAGGAATTCCCTACTCCTATTCCCCCTCTCGCCGAGCAGCAGCGCATTGTTGACCGCATCGAAAGCCTGTTTGCCAAGCTGGATGAGGCCAAGGAAAAGGCACAGGCCGTGGTGGATAGCTTTGAAACCCGCAAAGCTGCTATTCTTCATAAGGCCTTCACCGGGGAACTGACTGCGAAATGGCGGGAAGAGCACGGCGTCTCAATAGATAATTGGAAAACTACTCGATTTGACAGCGTTGCAGCTATTAGAAGCAACTTAGTTGACCCTGCGGAGTATCAGAGTTTTCCGCATATCGCTCCAGATAATATTGAGAAAAAAACTGGTGTGCTGCTTGAATATCATACGATTGCCGAAGATGGTGTGACCAGCGGTAAACACCGCTTTTACTCAGGACAAATACTCTATTCAAAAATTCGACCTTATTTGTCAAAAGCGGTTGTTGTTGATTTCGATGGGTTATGCAGTGCAGATATGTATCCTATTGAAGCATACCAAAACGCAAGGTGCCTTTGGTATTATATGCTATCAGATGAGTTTTTACTTCAGGCATCGACTGCTGGTTCTCGTTCTGTTTTGCCAAAGATTAACCAAAAAGAGTTATCTGCGTTAACTGTGCATCTTCCAACGAATGATAGAGAGCAAGAAGAAATCGCTCGAATCCTTGATGAACTTTTTGATAAAGAGCAGCAGACCAAAGAAGCCGCCGAGGCAGTCCTTGACCAAATCGACCTGATGAAAAAATCCATTCTCGCCCGTGCCTTTCGCGGCGAACTGGGTACGAATGACCCAAGCGAGGAGAGCGCGGTGGAATTTCTGAAGCAACTCATTTGATATAATTGGTGATAACGAGAACAGAAATGAGGGACGATAGTGCTGGATCAGACAAATGCAAATATTGAAAGACATATCAAAACCCACACAGAGCGTTCTGATGATGACCGCTCGGCAGTATCTGTTTTGGAGACATTTCTCCGTTCGAATGGAAGAATCAACACTTCTTTTGCCTCAGATGATAAGTGGCCCAATCACGATAACACTTTTGAGTTTGTTCCAAACCCGGAAATTTCGAGACGCCCCGTGCAAACTTTCTATGTCCAAATAAAGGGAACACGCAATTATACTGAGCGCGAGGGTGTTATCAAGTACACACTAAAAGATCTCGCTTTTCCTGCTTTTATATGTGGCAGAGTATCTCTTGATCCGGGAATTCTGTTTGTGATTCTCAATCCCGCTGAACGCGGAGATGAGAGAGTTTTTTGGAAGTATATGTCGCCCAGTTTTCTCAACAGTATTGATTTTGCAAAAGACAGTATAACCGTCAGTTTTTCACCGGAAGAGGAAATCTTGAACAATGACGAAAGCGTTTTAGCTTTTTGCGAGAGGTTAGAAAAAATTGTCGAGCGGCATTCCTTTGTAAACCAATTGGAGCGGCATAGTTATTCTTTTGAAGAAGCTAAGCGAATTGTCGAGGCCTGTGATGAGGAAATCACGGAAAGCATTGACAATTTAAGCATTCTAAATAAGAACCGCGACAACATTTCACGGAGAATTCTGACGAGATTGAATGATCTGTGCATTTCAGCATTACTGTTGAATGCAATGAAAGATGGCTATCAAAATCCCAACGCCGGCTTTGCGTGGGAATACTCACTCTTAAGGGCAAATACAAAGTACTTAGGGAATTTTTACCGAGGATTGCAATATATCGGACGCCGGATCCCCGAGGAAGGCCAAGCAGAGCGGCTGATGCTGAAGTACTACAGCTTTATGTGGCAGATCCGTCAATCACTCTACGAAAACTACGGCATCACCGTGCTTCAGAACTTGGAAAAGTTTCAGGAATATACCGGAACCGATGAACAGGATAAACAATACTATGAGTTGGTGGCGAATGCTTTCTCAACCCCCAAAACCGAGCAGAAACATAACAGCAATACGAGGTTTTATATTCAGAAAAGGACGCCGTTTTATGTTGGTAAAGAGCGTTATTTTGAGGTAACACTGCAGCAAGCGGACATCTATGCGTCAAAGTATAACCGAATTACAGCATATACCAAACTTGACATTTCTACAGGCTATTCTGTACAAATCGACTATGTCCCATCATTCATTAATCTCTGGGGCGTCGATACAGAAATTAAAATTATCACAGCTTGGCGTGTTTCGGTAGATCCCAAATGCTTGAACAAGCTTGGAAAGATACTTAATATGCGTCTTCAGCTTTCTTCAAAATATGGAGAATATGATGCCCTGATGAGATTCCTAACAGAAACAGGTATGGATTTTCTGGAAATGATTGATCTTCGGGAGATACATTTCTCGCATCTTTTGGAGTCGGTTTACAATAAAACAAACACCTTTTATTTCAAAGATGTCTTACAGCAGTTGCGGGATAACTATTCTACAGGTTCAACACGCTTCGGACGATATACAGTTCGATGTCTGTTACTGAATCTGCGCGAAGATCTTTTGGAACGCGTTATGCCGTCTCAGTTTAATCCGCAATGGAAATGCAGGGATTTATACCTATCTAAAAAATGCTTTCCGTTTGAGCGTAACCCACTTGCTTCTGATTTAGCAGACAGTAAAACAAGTCAACTAAGTCAAGCCAAGTACTTGGCCAGAATAGTTGAAAAGGAAAAGACTGAGGTTGCTGTTCCATACTGGTCTATTGCAAAGTCTATGCAAGATACCGGCGAAATTTACTGCGATCTTGGCGGAGATTTAACCGAACAGGCGATCCAGAAATATAATGATTGCTTAGACGATTGGGAAAGACAGAAAGGGTATGAAATCATTTCGGATGGAAATGTTGCTTGTATTGCAGCATATGAAGCTTCGACGCTCTTTATTTTGAATAAACTACTGGAACTATCGCAGCTCCCAAATAAAGGCCAAAAAGAAGTTAATGAAAGATACTTGAGAGATTGCAATATTGCTTTTTCTGATCCTAAAAAAGAAGAAACTCTTAAATATGCTTTTGTAAACTCCCGCGTACTTCTTATTTACGGAGCTGCCGGTACCGGAAAAACGACCCTAATCGATATGATCTCGACAATGCTGTCTGGGCGTCGGAAATTGTTTCTTACCAAAACACATACGGCCTTGCAGAATCTGCAGAGGCGAATTAATAATCCGGGGGCTGATGCCAGTTTTGTAAGCATCAATAGTTTTACGAAGAGGGTAAACCTTCCTGATTATGATGTTATCTTTGTAGACGAATGCAGCACCATTGATAACCGTGCAATGAAGGTATTCCTCGAGAAAATGCGCCCGGATACATTCTTAGTACTTGCGGGAGACACCTATCAGATAGAATCTATTGATTTCGGTAATTGGTTTACTTATGCCAAGGATATTATTAAGACTAAAGGTTCGAATGTTGAACTCGTAAGCACTTGGAGAACAAAGGATCCCGGTTTAATTGAGCTTTGGAACGAGACTCGAAATAAGGGTGCGCTAATAACGGAAAAACTTGTTATCGACGGCCCATTTTCTGAAAATATTGGCGAAGGAGTGCTCTATTCCGAGATAATGGATGAGGTGATTTTATGCTTGAACTATGATGGGAAATTTGGCTTGAATAATATGAATAGCTATTTCCAAAATGCTAACACAGAAACGGCTGTTGTCTGGAGAGACTGGAAATATAAAGTTGGCGATCATATATTGTTCAATGACACGGACAGATTTTCTCTGCTCTATAATAATTTAAAAGGGCGAATTGTCCAAATAGAACTGTTCGACAGTAGAATCAGATTTACAGTAGATGTAGAGATCCCGTTAACAGAGCAAGATTGCCAAAACGATGGCATAGAATTCATCGATATAATTGATGATGTGACCCGAATACGATTTGATGTATTTGATTTTGAAGAGGAAATGGCAGATGAAGATCGCAAAAAAACCATCGTACCGTTTCAACTTGCCTATGCGGTTTCAATTCATAAAGCGCAGGGCTTAGAATATAGGTCAGTTAAGGTTGTTATTCCGAGTAGCAACGCTGAAAAAATAACACACGGCATTTTCTATACAGCAATTACGCGTGCAAAAGAAAAGCTAAAAATCTACTGGAGTTCTGAAACAATGCAAGAAGTCGTCGCTGGATTTTCAGTAGACACTTCAAGACAAAAAAGTTTGGCAATTATTAAAGA
>OLPO01000554.1_pt1 | contig 30219 bp, 25 predicted proteins | sample 1672831 | NCBI WGS metagenome assembly OLPO01 (sample SAMEA3136728, study PRJEB25190) | human gut metagenome
TGCTTATCTGCGTTCAAATGCGAAATCATTCATTCGACCGCCGCATCAAAAAATGTCCTACTCTCCTCATTTTTTCCAAAAAGCAGCTCATACTGCAGCTGTTCATAATTCTTCAGGTCCTGCTGCGTCTTCTCATCCAGCTCTGTATCGCTTCCGACATAATCATCTTCTGCGTCAATATAGCCGATGCTGTTCATCACCGGAAGCTCCTCTGAGAGTCCGCCCAGGAAAGAATAATAGCTGTTCAATGGTACGCCGGCCGTCTCAAGCAACAGGGTCGACAAATAGTTAGCGCTGAGCTTTCCGCCCTCTTCTGCATCGATGTCATAGTTTGCCCAGATCAGGTATGGAGTCTCATAACGGTCCTGGCTCTTTTCCAGCTCCCCTGCGGATGTATCCTGCTCCGTAATCGTATCCAGAAATTCATTGTTCAGCCGCGGCCAGTGATCTCCGAACATTACGATGACCGTCGGCTCTTTCTCCTGCCTGAAATATTCCACAAGCTTCTGAAACGCCTGATCTGAGACATGTACGGTCGACAAATATTCCTCTACATCCGGATCGGCCGCGCCTCCTGCATAGTGCGGCGGGTTCTCGCAGCGATAACCGGTCAAATAGCCGCCGTGATTCTGGAAGGTGACATTGAAACAGAAGAAGTGCTCCGAGGTCTGCTCATCCTTCCACTGCTCATAGCGCCTGATGACCTCCTGATAGTTTGCCCAGTCTGAAATCCGTCCGTGCTCACACTCGAACTCTTTTACCGACGGTTCCGATAAAAATTCATCAAATCCGAGCAGCGGATACACCGTATCCCGTTTCCAATTCGAACGATTTGCAAAATGGCTCGCCATGGTAAAATAGCCGTACTGCTTCAGATAGCTCGCCAGCGACGGCGTCTCCTGATCGATATAGGCCTGATACGGGATGCTGCCATTTGGCAGAAACCGCATCGAACTGCCGGTCAGAAATTCGAACTCTGAGTTCGCCGTACCACTTCCAAATACAGAAACATACAATTCCCCACGGATCGTATTTTCCGTCAGGGAATCGATAAACGGTGTCACCGGCTCTGAGGTCTCGATTCCTCCGACGCTCGCAAAGTCTGTCCACGACTCATTCATGATCGCGATGATATTCGGAAGCTTCTGCTCCTGATCCTTTTTGGCTGTCACATGCACTGTATGTTCCGTCTCTTCCTCCAGCCGTGTCATGAGCTCCTGCACTGCCTGCTCAGAATAGTGCTCCGGCTTCTGTACGGACTGGAATTTCTGATAAATATAGCTGCTCAGGAAGTAGCCGTTCTCCTGATAAGACTTTGGAAGATTCCAGAAAAAGCTTCCATCCTTCTCTGTCTTCATCAGCGGCAGCGAATTCAGATACACGATGCCAAGTATTGAAAGCACCACCAGCACACCGGATACGGCACCCCGCAGACGCAGGCTGTATTTCATAAACCGAATCTTGCTTTCCAGTAAAAAGACACTGAGCATGAGCAGCACCGCCGCAATCATTTCCGGCGTAATATCAAACGCATATGCATCACTCACATCTGCCGCTGTACCGATGCTCAATACATCCGTGAGCACGATCGGAAGTCCCCGAAATTCAAGCACGTAATACTCCGCAATGCCGAGCACGCAGCAGATGACCGTCCCCAGCTTAAGCAGCACACCACCGCGCCAGATCACGAGCGACAGTATAACATATCCGGTCATACAAAGCAGTACATTCCGTACAAAATTCTGAAATCCTAGGATTTCAAACGATGTTCCAACAATAAATTCCAGCAAAAACACGCCAAGTATCGCATGCGCCGCCATAAAAAGCGGCAGCAGCCGCGTATGCCACACCGGAAGAAGCGGATACAGCAGCAGATACAGCAGCATCGCCAGCGTCACTCCCACACAGATCCACCATGCCGCGCACTGCGTATAATGCGACTGATACACAAACAGCCCATAGATTTTAAACGGCTGCTTTGTCCCATTTACCGAAAAATTGCCCAGTTCCTTCTTCGTCAGGCATTTCGCCGTCTGAATCACCGGGTATGAATCCTCGATCCCCTGAAACGTCACCGTATAGGAATACATTTCTCCTTTTTTCACCCGCGTGTAAATCCCGATGCCCTGCGCCCCCTGATCAATCATCGTATTGCAGGGCAATTCCCGTACCGCGATTTCTTTTCCGTTCGCATCCCGCACTGTGACGATCATGCTTCCGGTCTGTCCATGCCCGTTGATTCCAATATAGATCAGATCCAGAATGCCATCCTGCGCATAAAATACCTGGGTCAGCTCAGTAGCTTCATCCAGCTCCAGATTTTCCATTGGTCCGTTGGTCAGATCCCAGCCTATTGATGTCTCAGTCTCCTCTCCTTTAAAGTTCTGCCTGCGGATACCGGTCACAAACAGGCACAGCAGTGCAAACAGAAGCACCACCATCCGATGTCGGTTCCAGCTACTCTTTTTCCATAGTATACTCATTGCATCTCCTTACTTTCCCGATATCGCCACAGCACACCGGCATATAATACCACAACAGCCTTCTAGGCCCGGATATTATACGACATACTGCGGCACACCGTTCTGCAAGCAAAAAAGACACGCCGGTTTTTCACAAAATGCGCGCCTTTTATTTATGCTCTGCAGATTTGCTTTTCTTACGTTTTCTTTATTATTTTACATAAATTTACAAAATCTTCAAGTAATTTCTCCTGGTTTTTACATAAAAAACAGGCACGGCACCTGCCGGAGTTTTCCCCTTTTCAGATGCCATGCCTGTTTTCCGTTTACTAATAATATCTATACCGTTCTTATTTCCCTGAAAAATATTTCGCCTTGATGACCTCGATCGGCATATCTGCCCCGGTCCAGAGCTTGAAGGACGCAGCTCCCTGATAAAGCAGCATGTACATACCATTTCCGGTGCGACAGCCCGCCTCCTTTGCTTCGCGCAGCAGTCTTGTCTCCTGCGGATTGTAGATCACATCAAATACAAAGAGATCCTTGTGGAACATGCTCGTATCCGTGATGATTGTACGGTCTGTATTCGGAGCCATGCCGACAGAGGTACCATTTACAAGTATTGCACTCTCTTTGATAGAAGCCCGCAGCACCTCCGGATCGGAGTAATCATGTAAGGTCACCTTACAGTCTGTGCGCTCGTTCAGCTTTGCCACGATCTCTTCTGCCCGCTGGAAGAACGCATCTCTGACATTGAATACATTGATCTCTGCTACACCGTCCAGGGCAGCCTGTACAAGAATTGCCGTCGCCGCTCCGCCTGCTCCGAGCAGGGTCATCTTCTTTCCGATGATATCCACGCCGTTCTCTGCGACCGCTTTCATAAAGCCGACGCCGTCCGTCGTGTAGGCCGTAAGCACACCGTTGTCATTTACGATTGTATTGCAGGCTCCGGAAATCTCAGAGGCCGGGGAGACCTTGTCTGCAAGCTTGCACATGATATTTTTACCCGGCATTGTGATGTTCCAGCCGCGTGCGCCCATCGTCCGCAATCCTTCAACGGCCTGCGGCATCTTCTCCTCCGGCACGTCAAATGCAAGATAGGTATAATCAAGTCCCAGCTGGTCGCATGCCTCATTGTGCATTTCCGGTGAAACGCTGTGTGCGACCGGACTTCCGAGTAAACATAACAATCCTGTGTGTCCTGTAATATGTTTTGACATAATCTCCACTTTCCTCTCTGATTCTCTGCCTCTTTAAAGCAGTGTTGTGTTCAGACTGTATTATACATGAAACAATCCCATAACGCAACCTTGAAATTAACCGGATCAAATAAGTCTACCTAACTGCTTATTGCTCTGCGCAATGGAAGCAGCAGGATGGACCTGCAAACTTTCCGCTGATCAGATACCCAGCTTCTCCTTCATATAATCCACCGGTGTATCCTTGCCTGTGTAAAGCCTGATCGCAATCAAAGCCTGGAAAAGCATCATGCTCATACCGTTATAGACACGCTCGCAGCCGGATGCCTTCGCCTGCTTCATCATAACGGTCTCGCGCGGTGCATACACGGTATCCGTAACGATCAGATCCTTGCGGAAATAGGACGAATCCGGGATATTGCTGAGATCCTCAAGCGGATGCATGCCAACGCCGGTCGCATCACAGAAGATATCTGCCTCCCTCATTTTTGCTTTCAGGAGCGCCAGATCCGCCAGATCGTGCATATAAGCCTTGCAGTCCGTATTCTGGTTGATCGTCTCGACGATTTCTTCCCCTCTTGCATAGAATTTATCCCTGATATTGAAGATATCAAGCTGTGCAATACCGTCGAGTGCTCCGCGTACGGCGATCGCGGTCGCTGCTCCGCCGGTACCGATCAGTACCAGCTTCATTCCCTTAAAATCGATGCCCTCTTCCTTGATGCCCTGCCAGTAGCCCATGCCATCGGTGTTGTAGCCCTTGAGCTTTCCGGTGACATTGCCGTTCTCATCGCGGAGATTTACGACCGTATTGATCGCGCCGCAGAGCTTTGCTGCCTCATCGACCTCATCAAGGTACTGATGTACGACCGTCTTGTTCGGCATGGAGATGTTCGATCCGAGCATCTTCAGTGCACGGATACTCTCAACCGCCTCCTTTAATGTGCTGTTGTCGACCTCAAATGCAAGCTGAATGACGTCGTCTCCGTTTTTATCGTAAGCAAGGTTGTGGGTCGTCGGTGACTGTGTATGACGAATCGGGTACGCCATTAATCCGACCAGTTCGGTATGTCCTGTAATATTCGGCATGATTTTATCCTCCTAAGATCTTATTTCATTATTCCAGCGGCTCCAGATCCAGAAATCCCCGCGCATCGAGTACATTCAATATCGCACGGCCATCCATCGTTCCCTCCATGATACGACGGGCACGCACGGAATCTCCGATCGGGTATACAAACGTATCCGTATCCTGGAATGCCTCTTCCAACTGCGGCAGAATCGGATTGTTCGAACGCATACCAAGGCAGTTAAAGCCAAGATCAAATTTCAGATCCCGAATCTCACCGTCCGGAAGCTTCACGGTAAATGCATCTTCCTTTACTTCCTGCAGCGCGGTATTCACATATTCCTTCACACCGTACTTGTCATGCGTCTCTCGCATGGAGCACTTCGTAATCGGGTCTGCAAGCATACCGATCTGCGGAAGCATATCGATGATCGTACACTTCGCGCCACGCGGTGCAAAATACTCAATGACATCCAGTCCGACGGAACCGCCGCCGACTACGACGACTTCCTTGCCCTTGCAGAAATCATCCGGATACTTACCTGCGTTCAGGTTGTTGATCATATCAAAGATCGTCGCCACATTGCCCTCTGCAATGTTTTCCTTCAGTCCCGGAATCGGTGGTACAAGCGGTACGGATCCGGTCGCATTTACGACGATATCTGGTTTGAACCGCTTCACCATATCAACCGTCGCCTCAGTGTTCAGGAAGATATAAAGGTTGTGCAGACGGGATGCACGTGCTTCCAGATATTTCGGAAAATCTTTCATACGGGTCTTGCTCGGAAGGTCTGAGATAAAGGTGGAAAGTCCGCCCAAATGATCCTTTTTCTCGAGCAGGAATACATTGCAGCCGACCTCTGCCGCCGTACAGGCTGCCTCAAGTCCCGCAGTACCGCCGCCGACTACGACGACATTGCAGTTCTTCTTTACCTTCATATTTTTATAAATATCGCCCTCCGGGACAGCCGGGTTCACGGTACAGCGAATCGGACGGTTGACACCGATCCGGTTACCTGCACAGCCGACATTGCAGGAGATACATTTGCGGAGCAGATCCTCCTCACCGTTCTGTACCTTCTTTACCCAGTTCGGCTCTGCGATCAGTCCGCGCCCCATGCCGACGATATCAACATCTCCGCTCTCCAGAATCTTCTCTATGATCTCCGGATCACGGTAATTGCCTGCGTTGATGACCGGCTTGCCGAATTTATCCTTGACTGCCCTTGCCATGTAGGATCTCCAGCCATCCGGCAGATAGTTTGAATCGATCTGATACTGTAAAGACGGATTCAGTCCACAGGATACGTCATACATATCGACGAACTCATCCAGATACTGCAGATACTCTAACGTATCCTCCAGTGTATTTCCGCCCGGCACGCGCTCCTCAGCGGAGATACGGATGATAATCGGGAACCACGGACCTACATTTTTCCGCACTTCCTCAAGTACCATGCGCGGAAAGCGAAGGCGGTTCTCCACAGAACCTCCGAATTCGTCCGTCCGCTTATTATAATATGGGGAAATGAACTGGCTCATCAGATAGGAATGTCCGCAGTGGATCTCCACCGCATCGAAGCCAATTGTCTGCACACGCTTCGCTGCCTCGCCGTACTTCTTTACCGTCGTAAGAATCTCTTCCTTCGTCATCGGGCGCGGGATCTCTCCGCCTGCCTTCGTCGGAATATTGGAAGAAGATACGGTCTCCATACCGGTACGCGCTGAGGACGCGGACGCGCCTGCGTGGTTGATCTGGATCGCGACGGTCGCACCGTTCTTGTGCAGGTTCTCGACCAGCTGATAATAGCGCGGCATAAAGCTGTCATGGTCAATCCGGATCTGGCTCGTGCCGTTGGATCCGACCGGGTACTCGACATTCGCATTTTCCAGAATGATCAGTCCCGTGCCGCCTTTGGCACGCAGAGAGTAGTAATTCATATGGCGGTTGCTCATCTCACCGCTCGTCTCACCATAGTTGGTGCCCATCGGGGTCATCGCAATGCGGTTCCGGATGGTTGTTCTCTTTACCGTGATTGGTTCAAAAATCTTCGGATATTTGTTTTTCATAAATATTCTCCTTACGTTTGATGCATGAGCGACATCCTCTTGTTTGTGACATTTTTATCATACATCTTTGTAAGAAAAATTAACAATATCTTTCAGGTAACGTTTCAATGCATTCTCGCTATCGGTTCTCGTCTCCGCCTGCTCCTTCATATAAGTAATAAAACGATCGACGGCAGGCAGCCGGTATCGGTCTTTCATCCAGAACATAAAAATCTGATGGAACAGCTCCACGCCCTCGATCTGGTGAATGCTCACACCCGCCGCCTCATCAAGAATATCCGTCCGTGGGATAAACGCAATCCCGAAATTTTCCCGTACAAGCGCCACGATCGAATATTCATCCGGACATTCCATAATAATATTCGGTGACAGATTTGAATTCTGATAAAAGCACCGGGTGCGGGTGCCAAGCCATGACGCCTGCTCATAGCCGATGACCGGATACTGCTCCAGTACAGCAAGCGGCAGATGTTCGGAGCCTGCGAGCGGGTGCTCCTTCGGTGTAATAATGACCATCTCCTGATTAACGACCGGGAAATACTCCATATCATCCCGATCCTGACAGCCGCCAAATCCGACGTCCAGCTCTCCGGATTTGACCTTGTCCGCGATCGCTGACGTATGGTTCTGCAGAAAACTGAACACGACATTCTGATTCTCCTTGCGGTTCAGAAACTGTTTGACCATATGCGGAATATAATGTCCCGCCAGCGGAAACACATATCCGATGTCGATCCGTCCACCGTCCGTAGCGAGCTCCTGCATCTTGTCCATTGCGATCTTGCAGTCCTCTAAAATCCGCTCCGCATACTCCAGAAATAATTTTCCGGCCTTCGTCAGATTCACACCTCTGCCCTTTTTTTCAAATAACGCCACGCCAAGCTCGCTCTCAAGCGATGCCATGGACCGGCTTAAGGACGGCTGTGATACATAGAGCTCCTCCGCCGCATAATGATAATTCTCCAGTCTTGCGACCTTCTGAAAATATAAAATCTGATTTAATGTCATCCCGGTTCTTCCTTTCCCGTTCCGTTCTTTTTATCCGGAATGTCCGCACTCATTCCTGTAAATAACGGTACTCATTGTACCATACCAATACATCCAGTGCATTATTTTTTTACGTGAAAGGTATTAGACTCTTTGACTCAGTATTGTTAAAATCATATCAGCCGTTGTGTTATTTTTTTAACATACCTCCTGTTTGTGACAAAACCGGAGCCCTACTTATTGTTTTATCACCTACCATATCTATTTACCCGCAAAGGAGAATAGCTTCATCGTCATCTACCCGGTGATCTGTCTTGTCACTCTGATTGTCGTACTCAGTGGACAGAGCCAGCCTCTGATGATCGCAGGTGCATTTATCATCGGATGGGCCGGTGCCGGCGGACTGCCTCAGATCGCTACTTCTGTCTGCAACATGCTCTTCCCGAAAATCAAGGGAACCGTCACCGCACTTGTCATGATCGCATCATCTCTGTGCAACTACACGATCCTGACCGCTGCCTCTAAGATGGCTCCGTCTCAGGTCATGCTCATGAATATCGTGCTCACAGCCGTCGGGGTCGCGCTCGGTCTTTTTGTAAGTCTCCGTTACAAAAAGATGGTGGAGCTTGCAAACGAATAAGGCTTATGACATAATATGAACCGAATAGCTGCAAAGCTATTCCGTTCATGGGCAAATAGCGAAGCAAATTACGAATATTTGCTTCGATCAACCTACATTTCAGAAAAGGAGAATCATCATGAATACCATCAAAGTCAGAGAGATTGAAATCGGTGCCGGAGCACCAAAAATCATCGTGCCGATCGTCGGCGTTACAAAAGAAGATATTCTGAACGAGGCAAAAACGTTCGATTCCATTCCGGTCGATGTCGTCGAGTGGCGTGTGGACTGGTTTGAGCATGTATTTGAATTTGATAAAGTGGAGGATGTGCTTAAGGAACTGCGCACCGTGCTCGGCAACATCCCGCTTCTTTTGACCTTCCGCACGAAAAAAGAGGGCGGTGAAAAAGCGATCGACACAAAGGATTACAAGGAGCTGAACCTGCGCGCGGCGAAGACCGGCTATGTCGATTTCATTGACGTGGAAATCTTTACCGGGGACGATGTCGTAAGAGAGATCATCGACGGTGCACACGCAGCCGGCGTAAGGGTCATCGCATCCAATCATGATTTCTTCAAGACGCCTGCCAAATCCGACATCATCTACCGCCTGCGCAAAATGCAGGACATGGGGGCCGACATCCCGAAGATCGCCGTGATGCCGCAGAGCAAACGCGACGTGCTCACCCTTCTTTGTGCGACCGAGGAAATGGTCACGGACTACGCAGACCGTCCGATTATCACGATGTCGATGGCTGGTACCGGTGTCATCAGTCGTCTGTGCGGCGAAGTATTCGGATCCTCAATGACCTTCGGTGCTGCAAAAAAGGCATCCGCACCCGGGCAGATGGGCGTCAACGATCTGAATACGGTACTGGATCTGCTTCATTGCGCAATGTAAAATAAGGAGTCTCCTATGAAAAAAGTGTTGCACTGGCTGGACGAAAATCTGGAGGAGTTCCTGCTTGTCGTATTTCTGATCGCCATGACACTGATCATGGGCATTCAGGTACTTTCCCGCTACGTACTTGGGCAATCCCTTTCCTGGTCAGAAGAAATCACCCGCTATCTGTTCATCTGGAGCGGTTTTTTAAGCGTCAGCTACTGCAGTAAAAAATGCCTCTCCATCAAAATCGAACAGTTCGTCGCAATTTTTCCACGCAGAGGCAAAGCGCTCTTCAAGGTCGTGAATCACACCTTCGAGCTGATCTTTTTCCTCTATATGATCCCATTCGCAGCATCTACGGCTTTTTCCTCATCACGCTGCTGCTCACCGGCTGCAGCAGTATACCATTGATGCACAGCCGGTCTATGCATCGATTCAGAACGCGATCGATGCGGATATTTATGCTTCATATACAAAGAATCTGGCAGATGCAGAGTAAACGAATTTCACTGCCTACCGGTGGTATTCCGTCTTATCCACCCGTCGCCATTTCTTTTACACTGTTATTCACAAAAACCTCCGGAATATCACCACTTTGCACATGTCAGTTTGTGATACCCGGAGGTCTTATTTTGCTTTTTTATGATTCTTAATCTGTTCTGCCGTAACCGTTTTCAAAGCTATACAAAACGTATCACAATCACCTACGTTCCGGATTCCTTCTGCTTTTACAGTTTATGGACATAATCATTTATTAGCGCTTCGCTGCCTCATCCAACGCTCTGAGCCGGTGTACCAGCTCCTCACAGATCTCGAGCTTGTCCTTTCCATCGGTCTCGATCACGATGTCTGCTGCCGCCTCATATTTCTCACGGCGTTTTTCCATGAGTTCTGCAATATAATCGACATTTTTATTGCCCTCAAGCAGAGGACGATCATGGTTGTCCTTGACGCGATTCAGAATCGTCTCCGGCTCTGCGGTCAGAAGGACAACGCGGCCATTTTTCTTCATCTCGACAACATTGCGTTCCCGCATCGGTACACCACCGCCACAGGAGATGACTACATTTTTCCGCGACTGCATCTCGATCAGAAGCTTCGTCTCCAGATCCCGGAAATACTCCTCGCCATAGGTCTCAAAAATGTCGGAAATCGACATCTCCTCCCGCTCAGCGATGATCTGATCCATCTCGATCACTTCCATCGCAAATACCGTGCGGAGGAAGTCTGAGATCGTCGACTTTCCTGCTCCCATGAAGCCGATCAGGACGATATTGTAATCAAACAGCTTCCGTGCCTGAATCTTCTTACTGTTCCGCGTGATCTCTTCAAATACGGCTGCCACCTCGTCCTTGTGGCGCTTGCCCTGCATACGGTTTTCCAGCCACTCCCGCTGCTTCGCCTCCTGCTCCGGCTGCAGAATCGGCACATCGTTCTGCTCCTTATAGACCATGATATCCTCTACGATCCGGTTACGCATCAGCAGCGCATCCAAAAGGATTTCATCGCACTGACCAAGGCTCTCTCTGAGTATTTCCAACTGATTCATATATTATATCCTCTTTTCTGCCCTTCCTGAAATCCAGTGAATGGTTACACTCTTATGGGCTGTTTTTTACAAGTACGCCTATTATAACAGCTATTCATCACTTTAACAATATAAAGTGAGAAATTTTCAAAAAACTGCCGTCCTCAAATCTTTCGATCTGAGAAGCGGCAGCTTCCGTTTTTCCTTATATAAAATTATTCCTTATAACAATGAGTCGCTGATTTTCAGGCCTTATCCTTTTCCGCGGTCCGTGCAAAAAAGTTTGCCAGAATTGCGCCGGATACATTATGCCATACACTGAATACTGCTCCCGGAATGGTTGCCAGCGGATACTGCGCAAAATGAGTCGCCGCCAAAGACGTTGCCAGGCCTGAGTTCTGCATACCGACCTCGATTGAGATCGCACGGCACTTTGTAAGGTCGAGCTTCAGTGCCTTGCCGATACCATAGCCGACGGTGTAGCCAAGTACGTTATGCAGGATTACGACGCCGATGATCAGCAGACCGGATGTCATCAGCTTTGCAGAGTTTGCAGATACAACGGCAGCAACAATCGCAACAATCGCAGTCGTGGAGATCAGCGGCAGTACTTCAACGGCCTTCTCCGTAAATTTCTTAAAGAAGTGATTGATGACAAAACCAAGTACGATCGGAACGATGACAACCTTTACAATTGAGAGGAACATGCTCACCATGTTGACATCAACCTGCTCTCCCGCATACAGATAAGTGAGCAGCGGAGTAAGGAACGGAGCAAGTACGGTAGATACGGCTGTCATTCCAACGGAAAGTGCCACATCGCCTTTGGAAAGGTAAGTCATAACATTGGAAGAAGTACCACCCGGACAGGTACCGACAAGAATGACACCGATTGCCAGCTCATCCGGCAGATGAAAGAGCTTTGTAAGGCCAAAGGCCAGAAGCGGCATCACCGTAAACTGTGCGATACAGCCGATGACCACGTCCTTTGGACGACTGAATACGACTTTAAAATCACCCGGCTTTAACGTAAGCCCCATACCAAACATAACGATTCCAAGCAGCGTATTGACATAGCTTGTCTTGATAAAGCTGACTGTATTCGGTGCGAGCAACGCAAGCGCTGCCATCGCAATAACGATCACTGCCATATACTTACTGACAAAATTCGTAATCTTCTTTAATACTTCCATAATTCTCTCCTCATAAATCCGTCATCCGCGTATACACGGATAACTGTATTTCCAAGTGATTTCACCGGCGAACCCTCATAGTAGGTGATCTCATCGGATACGGTTCTGAAAATCAGGGATGCTATCGCGAATCGCATCGAATCCTTTCGACACATATCTGCCGCAGATCCGTGAATCAAGAATATGCCTTCGCACATTCCAGCGGGAAAAATAAAAAGCCTCTGTCTCCACATAAGAGACAAAGGCTAAACCTCTGCGGTACCACTCTTCTTGCCGTAAATACGGCCACTTTACTCCACATCTGATCAATGGGAAACAGGATAACGACTGTTACTCGTCCGGACTTACGCGGAAACCTTTCAGTCCGGAGGCTCAGAGGTGATTTTCACTGAAGCTTCATCGCTGCGCTTCCACCAACCGCAGCTCTCTGTGGAATTCCCTTCAACTACTCTTCCTCGTCATTGCGAAATACTTAGATTGGCATCATAATAGCGCTGTCGTTTTGAAATGTCAAGCCCTGACTTTGTCTTTTTTCCGATACACACAAAAAGCAGCGCTCCCGCAAATCTCATTGAACCGAATCAGGCAAGGTCATTCTCATTTCCGGTTTCTAACCCTACACAAGCTCATAGCTCTCCAGATCCTCCGGCACATGTACCTCCCCTTGGAACTGCTGCCGCGCCTCAGCCGTATAGAGCTCCCTGCGCCGTGCCAGATTTTTATCCTCGGTATGATACAGCAGCAGATGCTTCACGCCCAGCTGCTCAGCCAGAAGCGCTGCATCCTTTGCAGTCGAATGGTGCTTCTCATATGGATGAAAGGCATCCGCCTGCTCATACAGGCAAAACGCTTCATGTAAAAGCCACTCGCTGTCCTTCGCATACGGATACTCTGCTTCATTATACGGCTCATCTCCGCAGCAGGTCAGGCGCCGCTTTGGCGCAAACTCCAGGGTAAAGCCAAACTGCTTCGCCTTCGTCGAATGAATATCAAAAAATGTCACCGGATGGCCGAGAATCTGCGTCATCTCACCATCCTCTACGATGATCAGACGCAGACAGGTCTCTGCCTGAAAGGCCGCCTCGTCGCCTGCCTTCCGCTCCGGTAACGTCTGCAGCCGGATATAATCCGCCTGATTTTTCTGAAGCAGGGTCACTGCAAGGTTCTGCAGAATCTCCACGACTTCCCTGTGCGCATAGATCCGCGCCTCACCGTTGCAGGATCCCCGCTTCATGTTCTGGCAGAAAATCCGCATCATCCAGACAATACCGAGAATGTGATCGATATGCTTATGCGTCACAAAGATATCCCTCGTCTGCTTCCAGTCGATCCCGGCCTCTCGCAGACGCCTAAGGATCGTATTGCCGCCTCCGGCATCCACGAGAAAGCATCGGCCATCCTCCTCAAAAGCAAAGCAGGTATTATAACAGTTTGTCACCATTGCATTTCCGGTTCCCAGCATTGTAAGCTTCATTGCAGTCTCCTATCGTTTTTGCTTATTTCCTTATTTCCTTATTTCCTTTTTTCCATAATCACTGCACCGATAAATACCACTGCCACGATTACGATCAATCCGATTGAAATTACGCTGTCCATCCATCTCACCTCCGTTCTTTTTCTGATCCGGAACCAGAGGTTCCGCATGATGGATGGACCTTATGGTAAATCAGTGCATTGTATGTAGTGAATCAGTTTCTGTTTTTTGCTGCGGTTGTGCGACCGGCTCCTTCTTCGCTTCGACGGACGCTGCCAGACCAGAAACAGAAGTACATATGCAAAATCCAACAACAGACGTAGTCTGCGTAGCATCCCGAACGCATCCTGCCCCCTTCGTATCTCGCCCTGGGTCAGGATCGGCTGCAGCTCCCGCCCGGCCTGAATAAGCGCCTCGCTGCGCTCCTGCAGATGCGCCGAAAGACGCCAGCCACTGCATTTTTCACTGGTCGTATCCGGCAGCTCCACGCTCGCCGCCTGATACAAAAGGACACAAAAAAGGAGCAACGCAAGCGCCAGTATGCCATACCGTCTCTGACTCATCGCTGCTCCCTCCCTTCTATCGCCGTGCTCTGATTTGATTATACACACTGCGCGGGTGGTTCTCAAGTAGTTTATGCATTCTCGTTCATCTTTGCCAGCTTCGCCGCCTGATCCGCTGCGATACAGCTGTCGATGATTTCCTGCAGATCGCCGTCCAGGATCTTATCCAGCTTATACAAGGTCAGGTTGATCCGGTGGTCGGTCACACGACCCTGCGGGAAATTGTAGGTACGGATCTTCTCGGAGCGGTCTCCGGTGCCGACCTGGCTTCTTCTCGCCTCAGCCTCAGCGTCATGCGCCTTCTGCATTTCCAGATCGTACAGCTTTGCACGCAGCACCTTCAACGCCTTGTCCTTATTCTTCAGCTGGGACTTCTCGTCCTGACACGAGATGACAATTCCGGTCGGAATATGGGTCAGACGTACTGCAGAGTCTGTCGTATTGACGCACTGTCCACCGTTTCCGGATGCACGGAACACATCGAATTTACAGTCGTTCATGTCAATCTGCACGTCAACGTCCTCTGCCTCCGGCATGATCGCTACCGTAATTGTAGATGTATGGATCCGTCCGCCGGACTCAGTCTCCGGCACACGCTGTACGCGATGTACACCGGACTCATACTTCAATTTGGAGTACGCACCCTGTCCGGTGATCATGAAGCTGACATACTTCATGCCACCGATACCGATCTCCTCGACATCCATCGTCTCGACACGCCAGCGCTGACTCTCAGCATAGTGTACATACATCCGATATACCTCGGCCGCAAACAGTGCCGCCTCATCTCCGCCTGCACCCGCACGGATCTCGACGATAACGTTCTTGTCATCATTCGGATCCTTCGGCAGCAGCAGAATTTTCAGCTTCTGCTCAAGCTCCTCAATGCGGCGACGTGCATCTGCAAGCTCTTCCTTGAGCATATCACGCATCTCTTCATCGGACTCCTCCTCCAGCATGGAGAGACTCTCTTCGATCGTCTGCCTGCAGTTCTTATACTCCTTATAGGTATCTACGATCGGCTGAAGGCTGCTCTGCTCCTTCATCAGCTTCTGAAACCGCTGCGGATCCCCGATCACTGACGGGTCATTGAGCATGTTCAAAAGCTCGTCAAACCGTATCAGCAAGTCCTCTAATTTATCAAACATGTAATTCCTCCTGCTTTCTTTTTCCTTTCACGACCCGGTCCAGACCGGCCAGATCCCGAATCACTTCTATCCCTTCATAACCCTGTGTCTGCATGAGCATGCTCACCGCCTCCGCCTGATCATATCCGATCTCAAAGAACAGATGACCGCCCGGCTTCAGATATGAGCCTGACTTCCGGACGATCTCCCGGTAAAAATACAGCCCGTCCTCTTTGCCGTCCAACGCCTGATATGGTTCATGCGCCCGCACCTCTTCCGAGAGCGTCTCGATCGCCTCCGTGCGGATATAAGGCGGATTCGACACGATGCAGTCATACATCTGTCGGCCTGTGACTGCCTCAAACAGATCTCCCCGGAAAAATGCCACCCCGGCCTCCAATGCTTTCGCATTTTCCTTCGCGACCGCAAGCGCCTCCGCTGAAAGATCGGCTGCATCCACCGTAAGCCCCGTGCAGAGCTTCCACAGGCTAATCGCAATACATCCGGATCCTGTACACAGATCCAGCACATGATCGCCCGGCGCAAGCACCTTCAGCGCCTCTTCTACGAGGATCTCCGTATCCTGCCGCGGCACGAGCACGTGCTCATTGACTTGAAACGGAAATCCCATGAATTCCTGCTCCCCAGTCAGATGCTGCAACGGGATATGCGCAGCCCGCCGCACAAGCAGCGCCTCGTATCTTTCCAGTGCTTCCTGATCCATGCGTGCCCGACGCTCCGCCAGAAACATTGCCCGGGTAATATGCGTCACATAAGAAAACAGCAGCCATGCATCATTATCCGCATCCTCGATCTGATGCGCAGCAAGATACTGTGCTGCACATCGTACTGCCTCGCCGCCGCTGATTTCCCTGTTTTGAAATACGGAAGCTTCTGTTTGGCATCCTGCACTCTGTCCTGCCATATGCTTCATACCCTCGATGCAGTCACTTCCGGTACGGCATTTGCCTCCTTTTCTGCATCCTCCTTCGGCTGATCCAGCTCATAGTGCGTACCAAACTGCTCATTTTCAAACTTCTTCCAGTCAAATACCGCCTCTACCGACGCGATTGCGACCTCAATCATGGAATCATCCGGTTCCTTCGTTGTCAGATGCTGCAGCATCATGCCAGGGCGACTTAAAATACTCACGATCCGGCTCTCGGATGTGCCTGCCAGACGAATAAATTCATACGATACCCCTGCAATCAGCGGAAGCAGTAAAAGACGCAGCACAATCCGCCAGAATGACGTATTCACATGGATCACCATAAAAAGCGGAATACTGAATACCATGATAAACACGATACTGATAAACATAACGATAAACAAAAAGCTCGTACCGCAGCGCTTGTGCTCACGGGAGCTGACCCGCACATTTTCCACATTCAGCTCCAAGCCATGCTCAATGCAGTTGATGCATTTGTGCTCGGCGCCATGATACATAAATGTGCGCTGAATATCCTTCATCCGGGATACGAGCGCCAGATAGCTAAAGAAAATCACAAGCCGCACGATGCCCTCCGCAATCACGATCAGGATCTCTGAGTGAATGACGGTCCGCATCCATCTGGATATAAAATAAGGGAGCATCATAAACAGGGCGATCGATACGACGAGTGAAAATACGACGGTCAGTGTCATCAGCACATCATCATCCTTCTTCTGCTTTTCCTTCTCCGCCTCCGCGTGCAGCTGACCGGCCTCCTTCGCGAGCTTCTCCTCGCATTTTTTCAGCACCTGCTCCGCTTCTGCTGTCTTGCCCTGTGCCCGCAGCTTCTCCGCCTTCGCGGCAGCCTTTTTCCGCGCCTTCCCCTCGCGCTCCGCCTTTTCCTCCTCGGTCTCCTCCGCGAATAAAGAAGCCGAATACATCAAAGACTTCATTCCAAGGATCATAGAATCAAAGAAATTGATCACGCCACGGATAATTGGCAGCCTTGCAAACTTCTTATTCTGAATTTTGTTGCTGCTGCATTTTTGTTTGTCTACTACGATCTGGCCTTCCGGGGTACGGACGGCGACGGCATACTCCCCGCCGTTGCGCATCATGACACCCTCAATGACGGCCTGACCTCCAATGCCGGATGGCTTCATTTATTTTCCTCCATAATTCAAAAACAGGATGAGATTTTTCAATCTCATCCTTATCTTTTCTGCATTATTTAGATTCGATACCGTATCTCTTATTGAACTTCTCAATACGTCCGCGAGCTGTCGTAGCCTTCTGCTGACCGGTATAGAATGAATGGCACTTGGAGCAGATTTCAACGTGAATGTCCTTTTTTGTGGAACCTGTCACAAATGTGTTGCCACAGTTGCAGGTAACAGTTGCCTGATAATAATTCGGATGGATTCCTTCCTTCATGATTTTCACCTCTTCTTTTTTATTTGTGAACTGCTGACTGCGCCTCATTTGGCGAAGCCGATTCCCGGCCAATGCCGCTCTGATGTTGCCACGGCAAGCTATCCCGGGCTATCCCTGCAAGTCCCTGCAGTTCATGTGTATAAAACAACATTCGTATTCTAGCATAACAACAGTAAAATTGCAAGCAGTTTTTATACATACTTTTGCCGACGGACGCGCGCGACGAGCTCCTGATTGTCCTTCGTATGGACGAACATATTTAAAATATTCTCGACCGCCTCCTCGGACTTCATACCGTTTAAGGCACGGCGCATGATGTAGACAGCTTCCTGCTCTTCCTTTGTCAGCAGCAGATCCTCGCGGCGCGTACCGGACTTCGGGATATCGATTGCCGGAAATACCCTCTTTTCAGAGAGTCTCCGGTCGAGCACGAGCTCCATATTGCCGGTTCCCTTAAACTCCTCATATACGACGTCATCCATCTTGCTTCCGGTATCCACAAGCGCAGTTGCCAGAATCGTCAGGCTTCCGCCCTCCCGCATGTTCCGGGCCGCTCCGAAAAAACGCTTCGGCATGTGCAGCGCCGCCGGATCGAGTCCGCCGGATAACGTACGTCCGCTTGGCGGAACCGTCAGATTGTATGCGCGCGCCAACCGGGTGATGCTGTCGAGAAGGATCGTCACATTTTTCCGGTGCTCTACAAGACGCTTCGCCCGCTCGATGACCATCTCAGAGACGCGTTTGTGATGCTCCGGCAGCTCATCAAACGTCGAATAGATGACCTCCACGTTATCGCCCTGAATGGCCTCCTTGATATCTGTGACCTCCTCCGGGCGCTCGTCAATCAGTAATATAATCAATTGCATATCCGGATCATTCTGCAAAACAGAATGCGCCACATCTTTTAGAAGCGTGGTCTTTCCGGCCTTTGGCGGTGACACGATCATACCGCGCTGTCCCTTTCCGATCGGTGAAAAGAGATCAACGATCCTCATTGCGATCGCCCTGGAGCCGCGCTCCATGCATAGACGCTCATCCGGGAAGATCGGCGTCATATCCTCAAAATTGTAGCGGCGTGTCGCCTCAGACGGCGGCATCCCATTGACCGACTTCAGATATAAAAGGGCGCTGTATTTTTCCTGCATCGTCTTAATACGGGTATTGCCACAGACAATGTCTCCGGTCTTCAGATTAAAACGCCGGATCTGTGACGGAGAAACATAAATGTCATTTTCTCCCGGCATATAATTGTCACGGCGCAAAAATCCATATCCCTCCACCATCTCAAGGATACCGGATACCTCCTGCCCGCTGTCGAGCTGCTGGATGTCTGCCGGCGGGCGGTCCGAACGGCTTTCCTGCTCCGGATTCGTCCCGGCGACCACAGGTACCGCGCCGGACGGCTCTGAGGGGATATGATCCTCGCGGTTCATACGCGGTTCTGCCTGAGCAGCTTCACGGGCATGCTCTTCATTTGCGGCCATCGCAGAAACCGGGCGCGTACTGCCTGTCCCTGCATAATTGCTGCGCTCGGTATAGTTCCGCTGCACCCTTCCGACTCTTGGCTGCTCGGAGCTATCTGCATTCTGCTGTGTACGCGCCACATACGTCCGTCCCTGCTGCATGCCGTTTCTTCTGCCACGCTCCGGTGCATTTTCCGGACGTGGTGTCGCATTCATCCGTCTTGCCGGATTGTTCCAGGTACGGTTGCCGGATGTCCGGATGTTGTGTGTCTCCCCGGACAGACTGCCATTCGTCTGTGGCCGCAGCTCCTGTCTGCCCTCCGCGGATGCGGTATCTCTTTCTTCTGACGTTCCTGCTGTTTCCGCCTTTCCCGCTTCCGGCACAGTCCCTGCATCCGCCTTTGCCTTCTCCTGTTCTGATGCGGACGGCCTTCTTCCGCGCACCACCGTCGCCTTTTCCCGCCGCGTCACGGATGGCGTAGCGGCAATATCTTTGTTTGCGGCGTCTTTTTCATCCTGCAGGAGCATCGCCTCGATCAGCTCTCCCTTTTTTAAGGTAGAAATGCCGCGCATTCCTCTCCCCTTCGCCAGCTCTTTCAAAGTAGCAAGCGAAAGCGTTTCATATTTTTCTCTCATAAATACCTCTTTCTAATAAATCAGCACCAAATCCAGTCCGACCATGATCGGATTTCATACGGTTAGAACTTTCCACGGGGCAAAGCAGGACACTGCCTGCCAAAAAATTTCTTATAAGTCTGCGATTGTGGGAATCAAACGACACAGATACTGATTTGAACGCAGATAAGCATTCCCTTGCTTCAAGTGCGCGGAGCACTAAGCGACAGGTGAGGGGATGCTTATGTCAGTGGGAGTTAAAAGCTCCCACTGACAGATTTCAAAGCGACTGCGTTCATGAGCAAGTAGCGAAGCTAGACCCTGTCAGCACACCTGCAGGGATGGATTGCAAATGTCCTCTTTACATGACTGCAGGCATCACGTTTCGACTCGCTGCCCGCAAAAACAAATGGGATAATTGCCAGAAATAGCAAAGACTCTTTTATCATCCCACACTATAGCACAGTTTTCCGGAAAAAGAAAGCATTTTATGCCGTCATACCGCCGAGCATCCCTCCAGCCGTACAAAATACAAATGCAAATACCCGGTGCAGCGCATCGGGCTGTACCGTACGCTTTGAAAGCACAGATACTGCGGCCAGAATCCCAAAATACAGCATGCCGGAGCACATCCCCCACAAAAATTTTCTGTGTGCTCCCCGTTTTCCCGTATATCGTCCTGCGAACAGGCATGAAAGCACATAAATACCATAAATCCCAAGCTGCATTTTGCCCATATCCGGCTGAAATTTCCACATGACAAACGCCATCGCCAAAAGCAATGCGGCTGTAATGAGCCACGCGAGTACCTGCGCTGCGGCCAATGCCCGGATCATCCCTGTCCGGCCTCCGGAATATTCCATACGAATCTCCAGTCCTGCCATTCCTCACTGCATTGTATGTGTGCCGTCCATGTTTTATTCTCCTCTTTTTTTATTGCATTTTATCGGATTTTATTGTATGATGCTCCTAAACTGTACAAATACATTCAAAAAGGAGATGATCTTTTGGCTTCTGATGACGCCATACAACTACTGGCGCTGTTAATTCTCGTTATTCTCTCCGCATTCTTTTCTTCTGCGGAGACTTCCCTGACCACCGCAAATGCGATCCGTCTGCAAACGCTCGCGGATGAGGGCAATCGACGTGCTGCGGTCGCATTAAAGGTGAAGCAGAATCCTTCCAAAATGCTCAGTGCAATTCTGATCGGCAACAATCTGGTGAACAACTTTGCCGCTTCCCTGACGACTGCGCTTGCCATCAAGCTGTTCGGACAGGGTGCCCTCGGTATCGTGACTGCGGTACTGACTGTCATCATTCTGATTTTTGGTGAGATCACACCAAAGACATATGCCGCTGCCAACTCAGAAAAAATGGCGCTGACCTACGCCTCTGTCATTGATTTGCTCATAAAAATTATGACGCCGGTGATCTTTGTCATCAATGCAGTCTGTCGCTTCTTCCTGAAGCTGCTACATGTCAGCACCGACAGTTCGATGAATCCGATGACAGAAATGGAGCTGCGCACGATCGTGGATGTCAGCCACAAGGACGGAGTCATTGAAAAGGAAGAACGGGAAATGATCTACAACGTTGTAGATTTCGGTGATTCACAGGCCAAGGACGTCATGGTTCCGCGCGCGGACATGGTCACGATCAGCGACACTGCATCCTATCAGGAGATACGGGATGTGTTCCGTGTGGAAAAATATACCCGTCTTCCGGTCTACCAAAACGACCGCGACAATATTGTCGGCATTTTAAATATCAAGGATTTCTTTTTCTGCGATGACAATGCCGCTTTTGACGTTTCCCACGTCATGTATAAGCCTTATTTTACCTATGAATATAAGAAGACCTCTGAGCTGCTTCTGGAAATGCAGAAGGACTCTGTGAGCATCGCCATCGTACTGGATGAGTATGGCGCCTCGGTCGGCATGATCTCCCTTGAGGATCTGCTCGAAGAGATCGTCGGAGAAATCCGGGATGAATATGATGACGACGAAAAAGACTGGATCCGGAAGCTCTCGGACCGTGAGTACCGCATTGAAGGCTCCGTCAAGCTCGACGATATCAACGATGCCCTGGGGCTGTCACTGGAATCCGAGGAATATGACTCGATCGGCGGCCTGATCATCGAAAAGCTTGATCACCTTCCGACGGTCAACGAGTCTGTGACAACTGACGATGGCATCAAAGTCACGGTTGAAAAAATGGATAAGAACCGGATCGAGACGGTACGGCTGTTGCTGCCGGAGCCGCCAGAAGATGCAGCGGATGATGCAGAAGCTCCCGGCGAGGAACATGACAGAGAATAAAGCTGTGTAAAATCCATAATCAATACACCTGACAGCGAGCATCCGTGTAAGGGGAATGACCGAAGTGAATTATGGCATCGTTATATTCCCCCTTTTGATCGGTTTCCGGGCTTTTTGTAAGTATAAAAAATCAAAATGAGAAATAAAAGCTCCGATCTGTCCTCCTTCCGAGAACATGATCGAAGCTTTTTTCACTTGCTTTTCTTTCTGTATATTCGTTTACCCGGTAATGATCCGCGTTGCCCAGACTGCGTTGCCGCTGATCCCGGAGGTGATAATTCCGAGCTTTCTTCCGGCTGCGTGTACGACCTGCCCATTGCCGATGTACATGCTCACATGATAAACATAGCCGTTCTTCGCATAGAAAATCAGATCGCCCGGCTGTGCAGATGAGATCGGGATCTGCATGCCGTATCCGCTCTGCGCATCGGCGACACGCGGCAGTGAATATCCATAATATGCGTAAATGCTCTGTACAAATCCGGAACAGTCACAGCCGTTCGTCAGGCTGGTTCCGCCCCAGACATACGGATTGCCAAGAAACTGCAATGCAAAGTTTACCATAGACTCCCGGGTCTTGGCCTCCTGAGACGCCTCCTGTACGGACGTAAACGTGTAATAGCAGGCTTTATTCTCCTCCGGCTTTACCTTCACATCTGCAAGCGTCAGATTCTTCTCACCTTTCTCTGATACAATGGAATCCGCCTTTGCCCCCATCGTCAGCTCTGTGCGTTTTACAAATCCACGTGCATTTCCGGACTCTACAAAGATCCAGTCCTTGTCTCCGTCCGCAAGGATATAGCACAGCCCGCCTTTTGCCAGCGTACCGGTCGTCCTCGCGCCATCCTTTCGCTGCTCCCGGATCTCAAGATCCTTTGCAGCTATCGCATAGACCCTAGAAGCCATGACATCCTGTACCGTCGTATGTGTGTAAGTAAATGCTTCATTTTCTGTGCGCGCCACAATCAGCCGGGCCAGCGGAAGCTCATCCAGTCCTTTGACCTTTACGATCCGCTCTGCCGTCTCATCTGCCACGACGTCCTCTGCATGGATAAAGCCACGGACGTTTCCAGATTCAATATAGTACCAGCCGTCCCCCGCATCATCCAGAATATAGGCAAGCCCGTAATACTCCAGTTCTCCTACCTCGCGTGCATCATCGGACTTTTTCTCATAGACGGATGCACCTTTCTCACTGCGTACGAGTGCATAGCGCTTATCAACCTTCGTAAACCGGAACTCCAGCTCAAGCTTCGGTGGAATGACGATATTCTGATGTGCTAACAGCTCTTCATTGGAACCGTATTCGGATGTCTCTGACTCAGACTCCTCCTCGGGCGGGTCTGTCTCACTCTCTTTCTCAGATTCAGACTCACTTGTCGCCTCTGCTCCACTCTCTGTCTGCGTCTCACCCGGCGTAGACGACTCTGTCTGCCCTGGCGTGGATAGCTCTGTCTGCCCCGGTGTGGATGGCTGCGTCTCGCCTGGCGTAGACGGCTCTGTCTGTCCCTGCGTGGATGGCTGCGTCTCGCCCGGCGTAGACGGCTCTGTCTGCCCCGGCGTAGATGGCTGCGTCTCGCCCGGTGTAGACGGCTGGGCCGGCGCTTCCGTCGCCGGTGTCGGTGTCGTCGGCTGTGAAGGTGCTTCCGTCGGCTGCGTCGGCGCAGCCGGTGTCTCCTGCTTTGGCTGCTCTGCTGCCGGAGCAGCCTCCTTTGTATCCTGAGGTGCTTCTGCACTCTTCTTTGATGTCGTTACCTGTTCTGTCTGTTCTGACTTTACGGTCGTCTCCTCATAGGCTGAACCCACCGTATAGGATGCAGTGAGCAATGCCATGCTGACAACAACCGTCACTAATTTTTTCTTATACATGCAATCCCCTGACTCTCTGTGTGGCGTATAATGCCAAATTCCCCCTGTTTACATTTCCCTATTTTTCATCCCACACATATGCCCTTTATTCTATCACACCAAAAAAAGCATTGCAAGAAAAAACAAAGACTCCAGAGCTGCACCTCTGAAGCCTTTTACTCTTTATTTTCATTTATTTTGACCATGTATTCTTTGCGAATACGATCAGGAGCGGGAACAGCTCCAGCCGCCCCGCCAGCATATCAAAGGTCAGTACCAGCTTGGAAAAATCGGAAAACTGGCTGAAATTACCGGTCGGTCCTACCATGCCAAGTCCAGGACCGATATTATTGATCGTCGCGGCGACTGCTGTAAAGTTCGTCATAAAATCAAAGTTGTCAAGCGAGATCAGCAGAACAGAAAGTGCAAACACCATCAGATATGATGCAATAAAGACATTGATGGAACGCACGACTGCGTGCTCGACCACCCTTCCGTCCATTTTCAGCTTTTTCACATTGTGTGGATGCACGATGACGTCCAGCTCCTTCTGCACCGACTTGAACAGTACGACTACACGGGATACCTTGATGCCGCCTCCCGTACTGCCGGCACAGGCTCCGATGAACATAAGCAGTACCAGAATCGACTGGGAAAATGACGGCCACAGATTAAAATCCGCAGTGGCAAATCCGGTCGTCGTGATTATCGAACCGACCTGAAAAGCCGCATGGCGCAGAGCAGTCCAGATATCCGGAAACAGGCCGGAAATGTTCACGGTAATCAAAAGAATCGCCGTCAGAACAATAACAAAGTAAACACGCACCTCCGTAGATGCAGCTGCCGATTTCAGACGCTTCCTCAAAATCAGATAATACACATTGAAATTCACGCCGAACAGAATCATGAAAATCGTAATAACCCACTGCAGATACGGGGAATAGCTGGCAATGCTGTCGTTTCGGATACCAAAGCCTCCTGTTCCGGCTGTTCCGAACATCGTTGCGATCGCATCAAAAAGCGGCATCCGACCAAACAGCAAAAAGACAAGCTGCAGCAGACTCAGCCCAATATACATGCCATAGAGCAGCACAGCCGTGCTTTTTACGCGCGGTACGAGCTTGCCTACCGACGGTCCCGGGCTCTCTGCTTTCATCATGTACATGTTCGTGCCGCCTGCAAGCGGAAGTACCGCCATCACAAATACCAGCACTCCCATACCTCCGATCCAGTGCGTAAAGCTGCGCCAGAACAGCAGGCAGTGCGGCATATGCTCGACCTCAGGCAAAATACTCGAACCGGTCGTCGTAAATCCGGAGACGACTTCAAACAGTGCATCAACATAAGACGGAATCACACGGGAAATCACAAATGGAAGCGCACCAAGCGCACTTAAGACAACCCAGCACAATGCAACCGTCACAAAACCTTCCTTTGCATACAGTGACATGCTCCTCGGCTTTTTTTTCGTAATCAGAAGGCCGACTGCCAGGCAGAACAGCGCGACGGCCGCAAGGGCGGACGTCTCAGGTTCCCGGTAGATCAGTCCGGTCACACAGGCCGGAACCATAAAAGCTGCCTCGAAGTTCAGCACCCATCCTATCACATATAATATTATGCTATAATTCATGTCAGTACCTATTTTGCGAGAATGTCATCAATATCATTCAGCCCTGCCAGCTGCGTAATAACGATAACCGTATCCTCTTTCTTCATCATATCAAAGCCTCTCGGAATAATGATTTTTCCTTTACGGTTAATGCTTGCCACCAGAATACCCTTTTTGATCGGAAGCTCCTGCAGCGGAATATCCGTCGCCCTAGAGTTTTCCCGTATGATAAATTCCAGCGCTTCCGCCTTGTTATTGATAATTTTATGCAGAGTTTCCACATTACTGCCGAGTGAATTTTTCATAGAGCGCACATACCGGATGATCAGCTCGGATGTGATATCCTTTGGATGAATCACGGTATCCAGATCCAGTTCGGAAATGACTTCGTCAAACGTAATACGGTTGATCTTTGTGATGACCTTTGCATTGCTCACCTTTTTGGCATAAAGAGAAAGAAGAACATTCTCTTCATCAATGTTTGTCAGCGCCGCAAAGCTCTCGTACTTCTCCAGTCCCTCTTCCTTGAGCAAATCCCGGTCTGTCCCGTCACCATAAACGATCGTCGCACGCGGTAAAAGCTCACAGAGCGTCTCGCATCGCTTCATATCCTTCTCCATGATCTTGACGCTGATCCCGGATGCGATCAGCATCTTCGCCAGATAGTAGGCAATCGTGCCGCCACCTGCAATCATGATATTTTTCACCTGGTTTGTCACGATGCCGACCTGCCGGAAAAAATCATTCGCCTCCTCAGATGCGCCCACGATCGAGATGCGGTCGCGCGCCTTCAGCACCGTATCACCGTTCGGGATGATCAGCTGCTCCCCGCGCTCTACTGCACAGATCAGGATATTTCCTTTTGTCTTAGACGTAATATCCGAGATCCTCATCTCGTCGAGCACGGAATGCTCCAGCACACGGAACTTCAGCAGATCCACACGGCTCTTGCTGAACGTATCCACATCGATCGCCGATGGGAATTTCAATACACGTGCAATTTCATCGGCTGCCGCCATCTCCGGATTGATCACCATCGCCAGCCCGAGCTCCTCCTTGATAAAATTCAGCTCGGAGCTGTACTCCGGCGTGCGTACACGCGCAATCGTATGACAGTTACCGGCCTTCTTTGCGATCAGACAGCACAGAAGATTCAGCTCATCCGAGCCTGTCACCGCAATAAGCAGATCTGCCGCCTCGATCCCAGCCTCCATCTGTGTCGAATAGCTCGAACCGTTTCCGATGACACCCATAATGTCATACTGGCTCGCAAAATCCTGCACCACACCCTCCCGGGTGTCAATGACCGTAATATCATTATCTTCTTTACTCAGCTCAAAGGCCAGTGTCTGTCCCACCTTACCGAGTCCTACGATAATTATTTTCATGATAACTCAAAATCCTCCGTGATTCATCCTGTTCTGGAACATACTAAAAACTATAAAGCCTGCACATACTCTTTTGCGAGCTTTGCAAACTCCGGCAGTGCTTTTACGATCTTCTCATAGGATACACAGTAAGCCAGACGCACATACCCCGGACATGCAAAGGAGCGGCCCGGTACCATCAGGATATTGTACTTCTTTGCCTTCTCCACAAACTGCCGCTCATCCTCCTCAGGAGACTTCAGCCACAGATAGAAAGCCCCCTCCGGCTTCACACATGTAAAGCCAAGCTTCGTCAGCCCTTCGTATAACGTCCGACGATTGCGGTCATAGTATCCCAAATCGACTTCGGCATCTGCACAGCGTGCCACAGCAAGCTGAATCAAAGACGGCGCATTGACACAGCCGCTGATGCGATTCGCGATCGTCGCAGCAGCAATCGTATCTGCACTGTCCTCCACCTCATCCGGAATGACAACATAGCCGATCCTCTCTCCCGGAAGAGACAAAGACTTGCTGTAGGAATAGACAATCATCGTATTGTCATAGTATTTTGTCACAAACGGAACGACCGCTCCGTCAAATGCCAGCTCCCGGTACGGCTCGTCAGAGAGCAGGTAAATTGCATGGCCGTATTCCTTCTGCTTCTCCTTTAAAATCTCTGCCAGCGCCCGGATCGTCTCCTCGCGGTATACGACTCCGGTTGGGTTGTGCGGATTGTTGATGATGACAGCCTTTGTCTTTTCACTGAGCTTTTTCTCAAAGTCGGACAGATTCAGCTGAAAGGTATCCGTATCCGGAGCCACTTCAACAAGCACGCCGTCATAATTTCGGACATATGCTCCATACTCCAGAAAATACGGTGCAAATACAATGACCTCCTCACCCGGATTCACGAGGGTCTTCAGGCATACGTTCAATGCACTTCCCGCACCGACTGTCATGATCAGATTGTTCTCGGTAAAGACAGTACCGTAGCGCATGTTCAGATTGTCCGCGATCGTCTTGCGCACCTGCGGAAATCCGGCATTACTCATATAGCCGTGCACAACAACCGGATCGACCTCATTTAAAATATCCACAATCGCGTCCTTCAGCTTTGCCGGCGCCGGAACGTTTGGATTGCCCAGACTGAAATCATAGACATTCTCCGGACCGTACTGTGCCGCAAGACGTTTTCCCTCTTCGAACATCATACGGATGGCTGAATTATTTTTCAGGTATGGCTTCATTTTTTCTGCTATCATCAGTTTTTCCTCTTCTCTGAATGCAGAATAAGCATTCCCCCGCTTTAGGTGCACAGAGCAGCAAGCGGGGGTAGGCGGAATGCTTATATCAGCAGGTTTTCTATTTATTTGCAGAGCTCTGCGACGACCTGATTGATCACCTTGCCATCAGCCTTGCCCTTGAGCTCGCCCATAACAGCCTTCATGATCATTCCTTTATTCTTCGTCGCCAGTACATCGGCGAATTTTTCTGTGAGGATCGCCTTTACCTCCTCTGCCGAAAGAAGCTTTGGCGCATACTCGGAAATCACGTCATAGCGGAACTGATACTCCTCCTTCAGATCCGTACGGCTCTCCGGGCAGGTATCGATCTGCTCCTTTGCAGTCTTCAGTTCCTTTAAGATGACACGGTCTACCATATCCTCTGGAATGTCTTCCCGGCAGCCTGCATCAATGGCTGCTTTCTTGACTGCGGAAACCAGAGAGGAAATCGCTTCCTTTCTCGGCTTGTCCTTCGCCTTCATAGCTGCTACCATATCTTTTCTCAAGCTTTCGATATTCATCTTGTGTCCTCCTTTATTCATATGATGATACCCGCTTCCCGAAGCTGTTAATTCAGGAAATCCTTCAGGCGCTTGCTGCGGGATGGGTGGCGGAGCTTGCGCAGCGCCTTCGCCTCGATCTGGCGAATACGCTCTCTCGTGACGTTGAACTCCTTTCCGACTTCCTCCAGTGTGCGCGCCCTTCCGTCGATCAGCCCGAAACGCAGCTGGATGACCTGACGCTCACGGTCGGTCAGTGACTCCAATGCAGCGCTTAATTCCTCGCGCAGCATCGAAAACGCAGCCGAATCTGACGGGGATAACGCGGTATCATCCTCGATGAAATCGCCCAGATGGGAATCATCCTCCTCACCGATCGGCGTATCTAAGGACACCGGATCACGGGAGATTTTCAGCACCTCACGGACGCGGCTCACCGGAACGTTCAGCCGTGCAGCCACCTCCTCCGGGGTCGGTTCGCGGCCAAGCTCCTGCAGCAGTGTGCGCGTCATCCGCAGCGTCTTATTGATCGTCTCTACCATATGCACCGGTACGCGGATCGTCCGGCCCGTATCTGCGATACCGCGCGTGATCGCCTGACGAATCCACCAGGTAGCATATGTACTGAACTTATAACCCTTTGTATAGTCAAACTTGTCCACAGCCTTCATCAGGCCCATATTGCCCTCCTGGATCAGATCCAGAAACGGCATACCTCTTCCTACATACTTCTTGGCGATACTGACCACCAGTCTGAGGTTCGCTTCGGTCAACTTTTTCTTGGCTTCTTCATCGCCCTGCTCTACTCTCTTTGCCAGCTCAACCTCTTCATCACCAGATAACAGCGGTACATTACCAATCTCTTTCAGGTACATTCTGACCGGATCCTCGGTGCTGACTCCCTCCAGTATGTCTACGTCGTTGATCAGCTCGATTTCCTCATTATCCGACAGCAGAATATCCTCCTCGGATTCCAGAAGCATATCGTCCGGCATGTCCTCAGGGGATTTACCCTGCAGAATATCTACGTGGTTCTTTTCCAGATACTCCAGAACCATATCGATCTTTGCATCTGTCAGCTCCATCCCGTTAAACGCATTCAGAATCTCATCGTATTCCAATGTGTTCTTTTTCGTCTTTGCCAACGCTTTCAGATTTTCCAGAGTTTTTAAAAACTGCTCCTGTACTTCATTCATGAATGCACTCTCTCCTCATTCTCTATCATTACACATTTACACCCTAACATAACATTTTTGTCAAACACTGTCAATGCCTTCCGGCAGAAGTGCCTCCGCTCCGCGCAAAGAAATCTCCGGCCCTCCGGTGTGCTCGATGTACGCGCGCGTGATCCGCACCTTTCCAATGTTATCATCCTTCGGGATTTCATACATAATATCAAGCATAAATTCTTCGATAATCGCACGCAGAGCACGGGCACCGGTCTTTTTCTCCAGTGCAAGCTCCGCGATCGCCTCCAGGGCTTCGTCATCAAAGCTCAGCTCAACCTCGTCCATCGCGAGCAGCTTCTGATACTGCCGGATAATCGCGTTTTTCGGCTCCTTCAAAATCTTCACCAGCGACTCCTTCGTCAGCCCCTTTAAAGTAAAGATAACCGGCAGACGTCCGATAAACTCCGGAATCATACCAAAACTTCGAAGATCTTCCACC
>OLPO01000556.1_pt1 | contig 30198 bp, 24 predicted proteins | sample 1672831 | NCBI WGS metagenome assembly OLPO01 (sample SAMEA3136728, study PRJEB25190) | human gut metagenome
GGAGATCCGTTTTATTCTGGATCAGTCGATTGAATACGGCGTGACGATGACAAAGCTGATTGACGATGTACTGAAGACAGAACGAAGAGATGAGGGAGAGCATGAACAGGACGCTGAAGCTTGAGGAAGAACTGAAGGGTGTACATTCCATCGGTATTGCCGGACATATCAGACCGGACGGTGATGCAGTGGGATCCTGCCTTGGTCTGTATCTGTATCTGAGCGAAAATTATCCGGAGCTTGCAGTGCAGGTTTATCTGGAAGATTTTCCAAAGTCGTTTATGATGCTGAAGGGTACGGAGACGATTTCACATGAGTTTCATGCAGATGCACCGCACGATCTTTTTATTGCTCTGGACTGTGCGGATGAGAAGCGGCTTGGCAATGCGCTGCCGCTTTTGCAGAATGCGAAGCATACGCTCTGCATTGACCACCATATCAGCAATATCGGCTTTGCCGATGCCAATGATATCCGGCCGGATGCCAGCTCTACTTCAGAGATCGTAGCGGATATGCTTGATGAGTCGAAGATATCGCAGGAAGCGGCAGAAGCACTTTATATGGGAATTGTGCATGACACCGGCGTGTTTCGCCATTCCTGCACGTCTCCGGAGACTTTGGAGGTGGCAGCGAAGCTGATGCGCAAGGGTGTCCGCTGCAATAAGATCATCAACGACACATATTATGACAAGACGTATTATCAGAACCAGATTCTGGGCCGTGCACTTTTGGAAAGCGTACTGCTGCTGGACGGGAAGATTATTTTCAGCGCAGTCCGGCAAAAAGAAATGTCATTTTACGGCGTCGGACCTTCGGATCTGGAAGGGATCGTACAGCAGCTGATGGGGACAGTCGGTGTGGAGACCGCAATTTTTCTCTACGAGACCGCACCGCAGCAGTTTAAGGTGAGCCTGCGTTCCAGAGAAAAAGTCGATGTAAGCGAGATCGCCAGCTATTTTGGCGGGGGTGGCCATGTCCGTGCGGCGGGCTGCACGATGCAGGGCAGTGTCTACGATGTTGTGAACAACATTACGTACCATATTGAAAAGCAGCTTTGCGGAGAAAAACAGTGACAGACGGAATTATCAATGTATATAAAGAGCGGGGCTTTACCTCTCATGATGTGGTGGCAAAGCTCCGCGGAATTTTGAGACAGAAAAAGATCGGCCATACCGGGACACTGGATCCGGAGGCAGAAGGCGTGCTTCCGGTTTGCCTTGGCAGTGCGACGAAGGTTTGCGAGCTTCTGACGGATAAGGAGAAGACCTATCGTGCCGTGCTGCTACTCGGTGTGACGACCGATACGCAGGATACGACGGGAACGGTGCTTAAGGAAACACCGGTTGTCTGTGAGCAGCAGGCCGTCCGGGATTGCATTGCATCCTTTGTCGGTGAGCAGGATCAGGTACCGCCCATGTATTCTGCTTTAAAAGTAAATGGAAAGAAGCTCTATGAGCTGGCCCGCCAGGGCATAGAGGTGGAGCGAAAGGCCAGAAGGATCACGATCCGCCGGATTGAGATCTGCAAAATTGATCTGCCGCGTATTACGATGGAGGTGGCCTGCTCAAAGGGTACGTATATCAGGACCCTTTGCCATGATATCGGAGCGGCGCTTGGCTGTGGCGGCTGTATGGAGTCATTGTTGCGCACACAGGTCGGACCGTTTTATCTGGAAGAGAGTGTACGTCTTGGCGAGATCGAGCAGCTGCGGGATGCAGGACGGCTTTCGGAAGTGATACAGCCGATCGACTCGGTATTTCAGTCATATAGAGCACGGCATCTGACAAGGGCCGGAGACCGGCTCGTGCAAAATGGCAATCCGGTCGAGGCAGTGCCGGAACTGATCGCTGATGCTACCGGGAAAATGGATGAATCAGATGGAGAGCGGTATCGTATTTACAGCAGCAGCGGAGCTTTTTGGGCTGTGTATGAGTGGCGGCGGGAAAAAGGACGCTACTGGCCGGTGAAAATGTTTTTGGGCAAAGAGAGATAGTGGATGAAATATTTTGAGAATACGACAGATTTTTTCTGTGACGGCCCGTCTGCGGTGACGCTCGGCAAGTTCGACGGCTTGCACCGCGGTCATCAGAAGCTGATCCGGAAAATTACAGAATTGAAAAAAGAAGGACTGGAGGCAGTCGTTTTTTCTCTTGCACCGGATGAGCGCCCGTATTTGCTCTCTCCGGAAGAGAAGCGGCGGAAGGTGGAAGCATTCGGGATAGATGTAATGATTCGCTGCCCGTTTGCTCCGGAGATCCTGAATATGGAGCCGGAACAGTTTGTACTCGAGATTTTGAAACAAAAACTGCATGCTTCGTATGTGGTTGTCGGTACGGACTGGCGTTTCGGGCATGAGCGAAAGGGAGACGTGACGCTTTTGCAGTCTCTTCAGAAAAAATATGATTATGAGGTTATCGTAATAGAAAAGGAATGCTGCCGTGGCCGGGAAATCAGCAGTACATTTGTGAAGCAGGCGCTTGCCGGTGGCGATATGGAGCTGGTAGAAGAGCTGCTCGGCTATCCGTATGAGGTCGGTGGGATCGTACAGCACGGTCAGAGACTGGGACGGCGTCTTGGTATGCCAACGGTCAATTTGATTCCGGAAGCAGAAAAGCTGCTACCGCCATGTGGCGTCTACTACAGTGATGTGCAGGCGGAAGGACAGATGTATCACGGCGTGACCAATATCGGGTATAAGCCGACAGTGGATGGTTCATTCCTTGGAGTGGAGACCTATCTGTATGAGTTTCATCAGGAGATTTACGGAAAGGAAGCAACTGTCGGGCTGCGGCATTACAGCCGGCCGGAGCAGAAGTTTGACTCCATTGACGCACTGAAGTATCAGATGCAGAAGGATATAGCGTCTGGAAAGGAGTATTTCCGTGTATCATGAGCTGTGGAATGCGAGTATTGTGTTTCTCATTTTAGGCGGGCTGTGTTTTCTTGCTGCTCAGATCTGTAATGCCTGCTCATATCGGTATCTGCGTTATCCTTCCAGGGCAGAGGCACGTGTGATAGATATCGTGGCCGTTCCGCGCGAGGGCAATGCGGCTTTATCAGAATACCACAACCGGCTTGCGGCGGTGTTTGAATTTTATGCGGATGGGCGTCCCATAAAAGTGATTGATGCAACGGAGATGTATCCGTGTCCGTACCGAAAAAATGAGCGTGTGCAGATCTGCTATGATCCGAATGATCCGAAGCGCCATGAGGTCATAAAAAAGGATAAATGGAAGATACTCTCAAAGCGGTTCAACCGCCTTGGTATTTTGCTGTTGCTTACAGGCTGCGGACTGTTTCTGTTTTATGCACGTTCGGTGGGGGAAAGTCGCCCTTGACGGGGATCCGATTCTGTGTTATAGTTTTCCGGTATGAATTTCAGCCGATACTCAGAGGCGTGGACACTCCGACCGGTTTCTTAGTATCAGGCGATTATATTTAGGAGGAGAACCATGATTTCAAAGGAAAAGAAAAAAGCAATCATCAATGAGTACGCAAGAAAGCCGGGCGACACAGGTTCACCGGAAGTTCAGATCGCAGTTCTGACTGCAAGAATTCAGGAGCTCACTGAGCATCTGAAGAGCAATCCGAAGGATCACCACTCCAGAAGAGGACTTCTGAAGATGGTAGGTCAGAGAAGAGGACTTCTTGCATACCTGAAGAAGACCGATCTGGAAGGATATCGTACCCTGATTGCAAAACTTGGTATCAGAAAATAATTTACCAATAAGGGCGGGATTTTTTCCGCCCTTGTTCTGTATCAAAGCAAAAGAAGACTGATCTGCAGGAAATGTCCCGAGACCACTGAAAAGAAGATTTTGAAGACAAAAAAGTCTGTTTTTCAGTAGTTTCGGACTCTTGCAGATATCCGTTTCATTTTGCGGTCTGTTTACATGAAAACGAAAAGGAGACTGAATATGTACAAGAGTTTTTCAATGGAATTAGCCGGCAGAACTCTGACAGTTGATGTTGGACGTGTCGGTGCACAGGCAAATGGCTGTGCATTTATGCATTACGGTGATACGACCGTGCTTTCTACAGCGACGGCATCTGAAAAGCCGAGAGACGGGATTGATTTCTTCCCGCTCAGCGTAGAGTACGAGGAGAAGTTTTATTCGGTAGGAAAGATTCCGGGCGGATTTAATAAGAGAGAGGGAAAGGCTTCAGAGAATGCGGTTCTGACCTCCCGTGTCATTGACCGTCCGATGCGTCCGCTGTTTCCGAAGGATTACCGCAACGACGTTACCTTAAACAATATGGTAATGTCTGTAGATCCGGAGTGCCGTCCGGAGCTGACCGCGATGCTTGGCGCAGCGATTTCCACCAGCATTTCCGATATCCCGTTTGACGGTCCGTGTGCGATGACGCAGATGGGTCTTGTGGACGGTGAGCTGATCGTAAATCCGTCCCAGGCACAGTGGGATAAGGGTGATCTGCAGCTGACCGTTGCATCGACCCGCGAAAAGGTCATTATGATTGAGGCTGGCGCAAATGAAGTAAAAGAAGAAGTGATGATTGATGCCATTTATAAATGTCATGCAATCAATCTTGAGATTATCAAGTTCATCGATCAGATTGTAGCAGAGGTCGGCAAGCCGAAGCACAGCTATGAGAGCTGCGCGGTTCCGGAGGAGCTGTTTGCAAAGATGAAAGAGATCGTGACACCGGAGGAGATGGAGGCAGCTGTATTTACCGATGTAAAGCAGGTGCGCGAGGAGAACATCCGTCAGGTGACTGCGAAGCTGGAAGAGGCATTTGCAGACAATGAGGAGTGGCTGGCGATCCTTCCGGAGGCTGTCTACCAGTACCAGAAGAAGACAGTCCGCAAGATGATCCTGAAGGATCACAAACGTCCGGACGGACGTGCGATCGATCAGATCCGCCCGCTGGCTGCAGAAGTAGACATTATCCCGAGAGTACACGGCTCTGCGATGTTTACGAGAGGACAGACACAGATCTGTACGGTTACGACACTGGCTCCGCTTTCTGAGATGCAGAAGGTAGACGGACTGGATGAGAATATTACGAGCAAGCGTTATATGCACCATTACAACTTCCCGTCCTACTCGGTAGGAGAGACCAAGGTAAGCCGCGGTCCGGGACGTCGTGAGATCGGACATGGCGCACTGGCTGAGAAAGCGCTCGTTCCGGTACTTCCGAGCGAGGAAGATTTCCCGTATGCGATCCGCACAGTATCTGAGACGTTTGAGTCCAATGGTTCGACTTCTCAGGCGAGCATCTGCGCATCCACGATGTCTCTGATGGCAGCAGGTGTTCCGATCAAGAAGCCGGTAGCAGGTATCTCCTGTGGTCTGGTGACTGGCGAGACAGACGATGATTATATCGTACTGACCGATATTCAGGGCCTTGAGGATTTCTTCGGCGATATGGACTTCAAGGTGGCTGGTACCTTCGATGGTATCACTGCAATTCAGATGGATATTAAGATCCACGGACTGACGCGTCCGATCGTGGAGGAAGCGATCGCACGGACCCGTGCAGCGAGAGAGTATATTCTGCGTGAGATCATGCTTCCGTGCATTGGTGAGCCGAGACCGACCGTCGGAGAATATGCGCCGAAGATCATTTCCATGCAGATTGACCCGCAGAAGATCGGTGATGTAGTCGGACAGCGTGGCAAGACGATCAATACGATCATCGAGCGCACCGGTGTGAAGATCGACATCACGGATGATGGCAATGTATCGATTTGCGGTACAGACCAGAAGATGATGGATAAGGCAAAGAAGCTGATCGAGATCATCGTGACTGACTTTGAGGCTGGCCAGGTTCTTGAGGGCGATGTTGTAAGTATCAAGGAGTTTGGAGCATTCATCGAGTTTGCCCCGGGCAAAGAAGGAATGGTTCACATTTCCAAAATCGCAAAGGAGCGCATTGATCGCGTTGAGGATGTTCTGACACTCGGCGATCACGTGAAGGTTGTATGCCTTGGCAAGGATAAGATGGGCAGAATGAGCTTCAGCATCAAGGATGTAAAATAATATCATAGATATGAGCCTGACAGTCGATGAGATCGTCAGATAGAAAGCGCCTCAGGTTCTCTGGGGCGCTTTCTGGATTGTGTGTAAATCATTTTTGAACGCAGATGAGCATTCTCTCGCTTCAAGTGCGCGGAACAATTGTGAATGTCCGTTTTACTGAAGAGGCGGATTTATGCGGCCTGAGGCAGCAGAAAGGAGTAATATTCGATGAAATATAGACTGATAAAAGGATTGGCAGGAATTTCGGCGGTGATGCTGCTGGCGACGGGATGTGAATCCGGAAAAAAGGCCGAGACAGAGGCGGTATCATTGGAGATCGCAGATATGGCGGTTGTCGATGAGAGCGAATCAGAATCAGAGAGCGAGACAGGCTTAGAGGCCGAAACAGAGCTGCAGACGGAGGAGCTGGATCTGAGCGAGACGGAGCCGGATAAAGCAGGGAAGAAAGACTCCGGAGCACTGGTGGAAGAGACAGAAGCTACCACAGAGCCGGTACAGTCTGAGACGAAAAAGGGAAAGGCGCAAACGAAGACGACCGAGAAGGAGACCGAAGCCGAGACAGTAAAACAGACGGAGAAGGCGACATCCAAAAAGCAGTCCGGAGCGAATCAGAAGCAGTCCGAGACGGCTGCTCAGACCGAAAAGATGTCAGAAGAGACGCTGGTACAGAGCCAGTCTGAGACGACTGCGGCGGTAAAAACCGGAACGAAGCAGTCGGAGCAGACTGAGGAGAGAAAGGGCTCTGCTGTGACAGAAGCCGCGACCGAGCAGGAGACTCTGGCTGGTGAGACAAAGGATTCTGAGGCGATGACGGAGAGCGAGACAGAGCCTGAGAAACAGACAGACGTGGGATCAGCGGGACAGTCAAAAACTGAGACTGTGACAGAAGCCGCGACAGAAGCCGCGGCAGCCCCCGGGCTTCGTGTGATCAACGATCGGATCATCGTTCGCAGCGAGGCTTCCACAGAGAGTGAGAAGCTGGCAACCCTGACGCCGGGGATGCTTGTGATTGCAATAGGGGAAGATGGCGAGTGGACACAGATTCGTTTCCAGTCGCCGGATGGCTTTGAGAACGGTTACATTAAGACGCAGTATCTGAATGATCTGGATCAGTTGTATAAGGTAAAAGAAAAGATCAATGTCCGCAAGGAAGCAGACAAAGAATCTGCAAAGCTTGGCGAGCTGAATGCCAGCGAGCTGGTACTTGTCACAGGAACCAGGAAACAAGACTGGTCTGCGATCCTGTATCAGGCAGATGGAGAGACGGTAACGGCTTATGTGATGACCGAGTTTCTGGAGCCAGTAGACGTAGACACCCTCGAGAATGGTATCGTGGACGAGGAAGCACGAATTCTGCGTGAAGGACTGGAACCGGAGAGCGAGACTGAGACAGAAACCGAGACGGAAACGGAGACTGAGACGGAGACAGAAACCGAGACGAAAGCGGAAACGGAGACAGAGACAGAAACCGAAACCGAGACGGAAACCGAAACCGAGACGGAAACCGAGACAGAGACAGAAACGGAGACAGAGACAGAAACGGAGACAGAGACAGAAACGGAGACAGAGACAGAAACCGAGACAGAGACAGAAACCGAGACAGAAACAGAAGTTGCGTTTGCATCTTCACAGGACGCTCAGTTCGCCCTCACCAAACAGCTCTTCCCGGAAGCATCCACCGTTGGCGTTATTTACTCCGCAGATAACAAGATGGCGAAGAACGAGCTGGCAGACTATGAGGCGCTGGCTAAGGAATATGGCTATGAGCTTGTGACGACGGAAGTGACCACTGCAGAAGATATTGACTTTGCAGCGTCGGAACTGGTCGGCGAGGTAGACTGTGTCTTCTGTATGGATGATGCGACGCTAAATGATCTGATGCAGACGATCTGTGCCTATGCGGATGAGGTAGAGATCCCAGTATTCGGTGTAAAGGAGGAGCAGGTAGAGAGCGGCTGTCTGGCAGCCTATGACGGCGCGCTTTACTGGAATGCGACGGAGGCGGGCAAGCTTGGCAAGTCCGCGGACACACTGTCTGGTAATGTAATGACGGTAGATTGAGGCAATAAAGAAATCTGATAAATCAGCGAAACACTGTTGGCAATGTGGCAGCTGTGGATTGAGGAGATAAAAGAAGATGGAAGAAAAACAGAAAGAAAGACAGAAAGAAAGACAGATGACAGGATTTGATTTTCGAAAAGAAGCGGAAGGACTGCTGGACTTTATCGATAAAAGTCCGACGGTATTTCATACGGTGGCAAATGCAGCCGCCATGCTGGATGCGGCTGGCTTTTGCCGTCTTGCGGAGAGCGGGCATTGGGAACTTTCGGCAGGAAAAAAATACTATGTGACAAGAAATGGTTCCTCTCTGATTGCCTTTACGATTCCGGGCGGAGAGATCGGGCCGTTCCGGCTGTTCTGCAGCCACAATGATTCACCGACTTTTAAGGTAAAAGTAAACGCGGAGCTGGAGGGCGGCAAGGCTTATACGAAGCTCAATGTCGAGCAGTACGGAGGAGCATTGCGCGCGCCGTGGTTTGACCGCCCACTCTCGGTTGCGGGACGTGTACTGGTACAAAATGGAACTGCGATCGAGACAAAGCTGATCTGCATCGACCGGGATCTGCTCATGATTCCGAGTGTTGCAATTCATATGAACCGGGATGCGAATGAAGGGGCCTCCTACAATGTGCAGAATGATATGTGTCCGGTATTCGGGGATGCGGATGCAAAGGGCGGATGGAAGAAGCTGATCGCGCAGGAGACGGGCGTGGACGAGGAGCAGGTGCTGGACATGGATCTTTTCCTCTACAATCGTCAGCACGGCACATTTGTCGGATTGAATGAGGAGTATCTTGCTGCACCGCGGCTGGATGATCTGCAGTGTATGTACGGTTCTCTGCGCGGTTTCCTTGAGGCAGATGCGAAGTCCGGCATTCCGGTATACTGTGCGTTTGACAATGAGGAGACCGGCAGTGTTTCCCGTCAGGGCGCAGCCTCTACCTTTTTGCATGATGTGCTCGTGCGGATCTGTGCGGCGTCAGGCGGTGTGCAGGAGGATTACCTGCGGGCAGTGGCAGGCAGCTTTATGATCTCCGGTGACAATGCACATGCCGTACATCCAAATCATCCGGAAAAGGCAGACCCGGTGAACCGGCCACAGATGAATCAGGGAGTTGTTGTAAAGTTCAATGCGAACCAGAAATATACTTCAGATGCAAGGAGCGGTGCAGTACTGCGCATGCTCTGCGCCCGAGCAGGTGTACCATGTCAGAATTACACGAACCGTTCAGATATGGCAGGCGGTTCCACACTCGGCAACATTTCCAATACACAGGTATCCCTGCAGGCGGTTGACATCGGCATGCCGCAGCTCGCGATGCACTCGTCCTGCGAAATGGCAGGCGCCAAAGACACGGCATACCTCGCTGCTCTCGCAAAAGAATTTTTCGAGGCAAAGCTGGTTGTGACGGACGAGGAGATTCGGATTTCCTGATACAATCAAACTTATAGCAATTCAACTTTTTAATGAGAAGCGGTGAATTGCATATCGCAAAGATGTCGTTTGAATTGCGATAAACGATTTTTGGAAGGAATATAATCATGTCGAAAGATGAATATTTGATCACAGATCCACCCCTTAAAGCGCTGACTGTTTTTGCGATGCCGATGATCCTTGGCAGCTTTTTTCAACAAGTATACAATATGGCCGATTCCATAATAGTTGGTCAATTTGTTGGCTCCTCGGCACTTGCGGCTGTTGGTGCTTGTGCTGCACTGACCAATGTTTTTATTTGTGTGGCGCTTGGTGCTGGTGTGGGCGCAGGTGTGCTTGTAAGCCGCTATTTTGGTGCAAAAAATTATGGTAAAATGAAAACCATTGTGTCAACGTCCCTGATCAGCTTTTTGATCTTAAGCGTTGTCCTTGGTGTCTTTGGCTTTTGCTTTTCCCATTTCATGATGAGCGGATTACAGACCCCTGCCGATATATTGGAAGAAGCAGTATTGTATCTGCGTGTCTACTTTGTGGGTTTCCCGTTTCTATTCATGTACAACATTCTTTCCACCATGTTCACTTCCATCGGTGAATCCAAAATTCCGTTGGGACTGCTGATATTCTCATCTATCCTGAATATTTGTATGGATCTCTGGATGGTGGCTGGTCTTGGTCTGGGGGTGTTTGGTGCAGCCCTTGCGACCTTGATCGCACAAGGAATTTCTGCCGTGTTTTCGTTTTTGATCTTTCTGTCTCGGATGCGGCAATACAAGAGCTCCTTTAGCAGGTTCGACCGGCAGGAGCTGTATTCCATGCTTCGCATTGCGGTACCATCGGTTTTGCAGCAGTCCACAGTGTCTATCGGTATGATGATCGTGCAGGCAGTGGTAAATCCCTTCGGAACACAGGCACTTGCTGGGTATGCGGCAACGATGCGGGTAGAAAATGTTTTTTCGCTGATCTTCGTATCCATCGGCAATGCAGTTTCGCCGTTTGTATCCCAGAATCTTGGCGCAAAGAAAATTGAGCGTATCAAAAAAGGTTATCATGCTGCACTTTTGTTGGATCTATGTTTTGCAGTTCTTGCTTTCGTGGTCATTGAAACACTGCACACACAGATTTCCTCGTTGTTCTTGGGAAAAGACGGAACCGCGTTGGCCTATCAGGTGTCCGGTGATTATATGAGATGGCTTGGTTACTTTTTCATCTTCATGGGCATCAAGATGGCAACTGATGGCGTTCTTCGCGGACTTGGAATCATGCGGCCGTTTCTTATTGCAAATATGGTAAACCTTGCAATCCGCTTGTCTGTTGCTTTGATTTGTGCACCGCGTTTTGGCATTGCTTTTGTTTGGCTTGCAGTCCCGGCAGGTTGGCTTGCAAACTTCCTTATTTCCTATGCGGCGCTCAGAAGATCGTGGCCAGAGGATAAAGCAGCGGTATCTCAATGATTTCATGCAGTGGAGAGGTGCTTTGTTCTGACGGGTTTCACTTACAGAGAATGTGACGCGAAAAAAATTCGCCGGTGTTCCGTGTGATGATAAAAATAGACCCCGGCAAGTGATATGTACCCCCAATACTGGACACTCAGTATTGGGGGTATTTTTTATGAAATACAGTTATGAGTACAAAAAGCAATGCGTGGAATTGTATCGACAAGGGAAATGGCCAGAAACACCAGTGGGAGTAAAGCAGAAAAATTTTCACAAGACGATACGGAAGTGGGCTCGCATGGAAGAAGCCTGTGGTCCAGAGGTTCTGCACCATAAGAGTCAAAACAAAGTGTGGACAGTAGAAGAAAAATACGAGCTGGTGGCTAAGGTGTTCGATACATTTATCTTCCACCGTATAGTCCTGATTTGAACGCAGATAAGCATTCCCCCGCTTCAAGTGCGCGGAGCACTAAGCGGCGGGTGAGGGGGATGCTTATGTCAGTGGGAGTTGAAAGCTCCCACTGACAGGTCGCGAAGCGACTGCGTTCATGAGCAAGTAGCGAAGCGGATTGCGAATGTCCGCTTTACTCCCATTGAAAAACTTTGGTCGAAAGTGAAGGCTTTCCTGCGTAAATTCAAGGCACGAACGCTGGATGCTCTTCCGAACGCGATCCAATGTGCTTTTCAAGCTGTTTCGCCTTCTGACTGCTCAGGCTGGTTCAAAGCTTGTGATTATTTGCACTAATTCATGGGATTGCTATAAAAAACCAAAAGATCTGTATTAAATGATCTTTTGGCTTTTTTAATACAAAGTTTTTATACGAAGCTTTTATACCGTCCCCAGCCCCTCCAGATCCGTATAAAATCCAGGATAGCTGATCTTTACGCAGTCAGCGTCCTGAATCTTGGTCTCGCCGTCTGCGGCTAAGGCAGCGACAGCGAAGCTCATCGCGATGCGATGATCCAGATGCGGATTGATGGTGGCGCCGTGCAGTGGTCTGCCGCCGTGGATAATCATTCCGTCGTCAGTCGGTTCGACATCTGCGCCCATACGCTTCAGATTTTCGGTCATGACAGCAATACGGTCAGACTCCTTGACCTTGAGCTCGGAAGCGTCCTTTATGACGGTTGTCCCTTCTGCAAAGGCGGCGAGCACGGCAATGACCGGAAGCTCGTCGATCAGGGTCGGGATCAGCTCCCCCTCTATCGTTGTGGCATGCAAAGAAGAGGAACGGATCAGCAGATCGGCACATGGCTCTGCGCCGCCGGTGCTTTCATTTATGAGAGTGACATCGCCGCCCATCGCGCGGACGACACGCAGCATGCCGTCACGGGTCGGATTGATGCCGACATTTTTCAGGAGTACCTCAGAGCCCGGTACGAGCAATGCTGCGGCGATAAAGTAGGCGGCGGAAGAGATGTCGCCGGGTACGTTGACCTTCTGTCCAATCAGCCTTGGATCCGGAAGAACCGTGGAAGTTGTGCCCTCACATTGGATATCCGCGCCAAAGTAGCGAAGCATCAGCTCGGAGTGATTGCGGGATATAGCAGGCTCAGTCACAGAGGTCGGAGCATCTGCATACAGTCCGGCGAGCAGCACACACGATTTGACCTGCGCAGAGGCAACCGGTGAGAGGTAATGGATGCCATGCAGCGGGCTTCCTTTGATCTGAAGCGGTGCGCAGCCGTTTTCATGAACAGAAGCGATCGAAGCGCCCATCTGTGAAAGCGGCGTCATGACACGCTTCATCGGACGCTTCTGGATCGAAGCGTCGCCGGTGATCGTAGAATCAAATGGCTGTCCGGCGAGAATGCCGGAGAGCAGCCGTACAGTCGTGCCGCTGTTTCCTGCGTCGATGATGCCGGACGGCCGGGTGAGTCCATGCAGCCCTTTTCCGTGAACGACGACAGAAGTGCCGTTTTGCTCAACTAAGATGCCCATCTGTCGGAAACAGCTGATCGTGGAAAGGCAGTCTGCTCCGGTGAGAAAATTTTCCGCTTCTGTGATGCCTTCCGAGAGTGCTCCGAACATCACACTGCGGTGCGAAATCGATTTGTCGCCCGGGACTGCGAGCTCTCCGCGCAGCGGGCCATGTTTCTGAATAACCATGTAACTCCTTTCTATCGTACCCACACCTGATAACGGTGCTGCCGGAGTACGTCTGCAGCACGCAGCGACGGCTCCTCCTCATAGAATTCGATCTGAAGCACGCCCTCCTCGAATTCCCGGTTGTGTACAATGCCGATGTTCTTAATACTGATGCCGTTGACCGCGAGCGTTGTGGCGATCGTGGCGATCGCTCCGGATTCATCGATGATATCGCAGAAGACCCGATATGTCTTCTTGATGCTGCCGAGTGAACGGGAAGAAAAGGAATCACGGTAATTCCGGGAGCGCGCGAACATCTGATTGATCGCAGCGCTGTTGCCGGCATTCATTTCCTGCCGGGATTCCTCAAGTAATGCGACAAAGGTGTCCATGACTCTGGAAATATTGTCGTGATTTTCAATACAGATCTGCTCCCACATCTCAGGGGAAGACGACGCGATCCGCGTGATGTCCTTGAAACCTCCGGCAGCGAGCATTTTCATCATTTCCTCTCTGGAATCAAGGTCGTGCACGGTATTGACGAGTGCAGCGGCGATGAGGTGCGGCAGATGGCTGATGGCAGCGGTCGCATAGTCATGCTCCCTGTAGTTTAAGATGACCGGAAGTGCGCCGATCTGCTGTACCGTCTGGCGATACCAGTCGATTTTCTCCTGCGCCGTATCCTTCGACGGTGTGATAATATAGTAAGCGTTTTCAAATAAATGTGCCTGCGCATGGGCAAAGCCGGACTTTTCCGAGCCTGTCATCGGATGTCCGCCGATAAATCGTCCGTCCAGCCCCATTTCAGAGGCGGCCAGGTGGATGTCTGTTTTGACACTGCCGACATCGGTAAGGATGCAGTCAGGAGAGACGATATCCTTCAGAACGCGCAGGGCGGAAATATTCGTTGCGACCGGTGCACATAAAAAAATGCAGCTGCATGTGGCAAACTGCGGGTCATCCACGGAAGAACAGGCTGCGTCGACAGCCTTCAGGGCTTCCTCGAGTGTCGCGCGGGTACGCGTATAGGCAAGGATCCGGCAGGATGGATCGGTGCGTTTTAACGCCTTTGCGAGCGAGCCGCCGATCAGTCCGAGGCCAATAAATCCATAAGTATTCTGTTCCATAATCAGTCGTTATCCTTTCCAGAGCAAACAACTCTAAAGTGTGTCCTTATTTTACTATCCACTTCCAGGTATGTCAACAAAAGAATTTAACACTTTAAAGGACAAAATTGATTTAAAAATCTGAAAAAATAAAACAACTATAGACAGCAAGTGGTGAATTGTACTGAATTGTGTATAAAAAACATACTTTATATAGCGAATGAACCTATGGCATTTGTTCTAGCAAATAAAAACATTGTTAAATTTGAATGAAATGCTTGAAATTTTCGAAAAATTTTAGTAGAATATGGACATGTGGATTTGTTGTGACCACGGACTAACTAGTATTGGAGGAAAAAGCTATGAATGTTTACACAACAGACAAAATTCGTAACGTCGTAATCCTCGGACATGGCGGAGCAGGAAAGACAAGTCTTGTGGAGTCTATGGCATATCTGTCAGGCATTACGAGCAGACTGGGAAATGTAGCTGAGGGAAATACGATCAGCGATTATGATAAAGAGGAAATTAAGAGAAAGTTTTCAATCAGCACATCCATGGTGCCGATTATCTGGGGTGATACAAAGATCAATATCCTTGATACACCTGGTTATTTTGATTTTGTAGGAGAAGTGGAAGAGGCAGAAGAAGCTGCCGCAGCTGCAGACGCAGCGATCATCGTAGTCAATGGTAAGAATGGCGTCGAGGTCGGAACGGAGAAGGCGTGGGATCTGTGTGAGAAGTATAAGCTTCCGAGATTCTTCTATGTTTCGAATATGGACTACGACAATGCCAGCTACCGTGAGGTTGTGGAGAAGCTGACTGAGCTGTACGGTAAGAAGATCGCACCGCTGTTCCTCCCGATCCGTGAGAATGAGAAGTTCGTCGGTTATGTCAATGTTGTAAAGATGGCAGCCAGAAGATACGTGAATAAGAATGAAAAAGTAGAGTGTGAGATTCCGGATTATTCCAGGGAGTATTTGGAGCGCTATCGCGAGAATCTGCTTGAGGCAGTGGCAGAGACGAGTGAAGAGTTTATGGATCGCTATTTTAATGGCGATGAGTTTTCGGAAGCGGAGATCGTGGCTGCGCTGCATGCGAATGTCGGCGACTGCTCGATCATACCGGTGACAATGGGTGCCAGCCTGAATCTGCAGGGCATTGTCATTTTACTTGATGATATTGTCAGCTATATGCCGTCTCCGGAGTCCAGAAAGATCGCCGGTGTCAATATGAAGACGAAGGAGATCTTTGAGGCGAATTATGATTTCGCAAAAGCAAAGTCCGCATTTATTTTCAAGACGATTGTGGATCCGTTTATCGGAAAATATTCCATGATCAAGATCGCATCCGGTGTTATCAAGAGCGATGATACCCTTTACAATGAGGCAAGAGATGAGGAAGACCGCATCAGCAAGCTTTATGTATTCGAGGGCAGCAGGCCGATAGAGGTAAAAGAGCTGCATGCAGGTGATATCGGAGCGATCGGCAAGCTTGACGCTGCGACCGGAGACACCCTTTCTACAAAGGCCAATCCGATTGCCTACGGAAAGATCGAGGTATCTACTCCATATACATACAAGAGATACCGTGCAAAGCTAAAAGGCGAGGAAGATAAGGTCGCTCAGGCACTGGCAAAGATGGCTCAGGAAGATCTGACGATCAAGGTAGTCAATGACGGTGAGAACCGCCAGACGCTTCTTTACGGTATGGGTGACCAGCATCTGGACATTATTGCGAGTCAGCTGCTTACAAAATATAAAGTAGATAGGACACTGGAGAAGCCGAAGGTAGCGTTCCGCGAGACGATCCGCAAGAGCTCCGATGTAGATTCCAAGTACAAAAAGCAGTCCGGCGGACATGGACAGTACGGACATGTAAAGATGCGTTTCTCCCCGCTGGGTGATCTCGAGGTTCCATATGAGTTTTCACAGGAGGTAGTTGGCGGTGCGGTTCCGAAGAACTACTTCCCGGCAGTAGAGAAGGGTATCCAGGAGTCTGTCGTGAAGGGGCCTCTGGCTGGATATCCGGTTGTTGGCGTGAAGGCAGTGCTTTACGATGGATCGTATCATCCGGTAGATTCCTCCGAGATGGCATTCAAGACGGCAGCGAGCCAGGCATTTAAGAAGGGCTTCATGGAAGCCAGCCCGGTACTGCTTGAGCCGATCGAATCCCTCAAGGTAACGGTTCCGGACAAATTCACCGGCGATGTGATGGGCGACCTGAATAAGAGAAGAGGACGCGTGCTCGGCATGAACCCGGATCACAAGGGGAATACAATCGTCGAGGCGGATATCCCGATGTCTGAGCTGTACGGCTATTCGACGCAGCTTCGCTCCATGACCGGAGGCAGCGGTACTTATGAGTATGAGTTTGCACGCTACGAGCAGGCTCCGGCGGATGTGCAGCAAAAGGAGATCGAGGCACGTCAGAAGGTGGCTGAGGAGTAAGCTTTTATAATTTGTAAAGAGACAGGGGACTGTGGAAGAAATGCCGCAGTCCCCTGAATATATTTTATCTACAGATACGTCAGCAGGATTTCCGCCAGCATCCGATGGCCTCGCTTGGTCAGGTGTATTCCATCCACCGTCATGCTCCGGGTGCCGTCCTTTTCTGCCGCGGTATCAAAACGCTCCTGCACGGAAATACAGGAAATGCTGACAGCCGGACAATCAGCCTGCATCTGCGCAGTCCGGGCGCGAAGCAGCTGACAAAGCGAATGCAGTCGGGGACGCCAGGTCAGCAGCTCTTCCGGCACAGAAAAGAGAAACGGCTCGACTACGACGATCCGATGGCAGCCGGAGGTGATCAGCCCGCGCAGCAGTGAGCAGAATGTTTCCGAGGCATCCGCCAGTATGGAAGCGGCAGCCGTTTCCGTATTGCCGTGCGTCATAATATCGCCGATGTCATTGATGCCGCCGAGCAGAAAGACGGTATTGAAGCATTGCCCTTTCCAGGTGCGCTGCCATTTCCGCTCGATGCGGGAGAGCGTGAAACCGTCCACACCGCCATTGATAAGAAAAAACCGGTTGTCGTTGCCGTCTGCCATATATTTTACATATCCGGTTCCAAGGTTATCTTTTGTAAAACAGTGGTCGCAGTCGGTGATACTGTCGCCCAGAAATAAAACTTGTTGTGCCTTCATCATATTCCCTGCCTTTCGATGCGTTCTTTTTCTGAAGTATTGCAAAATTGATACGTTCAGAGAAATTTTACCTGATTCATTCCAAAAGAGCAACCGGATGAAAAAAGGTACTTTTATTTTCGAAAATTCTGTGATACAATAGCTAGCAGAGCGATGCGGGCAGACAGCCCGTTTGCTGCGAATAACTGCATAAGGAGGATAGAACTATGAAGCATATTAAGACACTGAATACCAAGTCTCTGCAGAATACGCTGAAGAAGGGCGGATGCGGTGAGTGCCAGACATCCTGTCAGTCTGCATGTAAGACATCCTGTACCGTAGGAAATCAGACCTGCGAGCACAAATAAGAGAAACGAAACAAATAAACTCACTGCCTGATATCGGATGTGGCCATCAGCCGCAGGCAAGACATGCCGGCGGCTGGCATGGCCAGCCCGATATCAGGTTTTTTCGTGAGTTCAAAAGAGAGGAGCTTTGCTGTGATCCATCAGTATAAAAATAATGGATACAACATCGTGCTGGACGTCAACAGTGGCTCTGTACATGTCGTGGATGAACTCGTCTACGATGTGATCGCATTGCTTGAGGAAGGAAAATCCGAGCAGGAGACCGTGGAAGCCTTAAAGGGCCGTTACCCAGAGGCGGAGCTTTTGGAAGCACTCGACGAGTGCCGGGAGCTGAAGGAAGCCGGGACTTTGTTTACAGAGGATATCTATGAGAAGGCGATCTTTGATTACAAAGCGCGCCCGACTGTTGTGAAAGCACTTTGTCTGCATATTGCACACGACTGCAATCTTGCCTGTAAGTACTGCTTTGCGGAGGAGGGCGAGTATCATGGACGCCGTGCGCTGATGAGTTATGAGGTCGGCAAGAAGGCGCTGGATTTCCTGATCGCGAATTCCGGGAGCCGTCACAATCTTGAGGTCGACTTTTTCGGCGGTGAGCCGCTGATGAACTGGCAGGTCGTAAAGGATCTGGTCGCATATGGCCGAAGCCAGGAAGAGCCGCACAATAAAAAATTCCGTTTTACGCTGACGACCAACGGCGTATTGCTGAATGATGAGGTCATGGAATTCTGTAACCGCGAGATGGCCAATGTGGTACTCAGCATTGACGGCCGTCCGGAGGTACATGACTACATGCGGCCATTCCGCAATGGCAAGGGCAGCTACGATCTGGTGCTTCCGAAGTTCCAGAAGTTTGCGAAGAGCCGCCAGGGCAAGAGCTATTACGTCCGCGGTACCTTTACCCATAACAATCTTGATTTTTCCGAAGATGTGCTGCACCTTGCAGATGCGGGATTTGATCAGGTATCGGTGGAGCCGGTTGTCGGACCGGATACGGAAGCGTATTCGCTGAAGCAGGAGGACCTTCCGACGATCCTGGAGCAGTATGACAAGCTGGCTGCAGAGATGGTAAAACGGGAAAAAGAGGGAAGAGGCTTTACCTTCTTCCATTTTATGATTGATTTGACCGGAGGCCCTTGCGTATACAAGCGCTTAAGCGGCTGCGGTTCGGGGACAGAGTATCTGGCCGTGACGCCATGGGGAGACTTCTATCCGTGTCATCAGTTTGTCGGTCAGGAAAAGTACCTCATGGGAAATGTGGATGAGGGTATCAGACGTCAGGATATTGTGGACGAGTTTAAGTGCTGCAATGTCTACACAAAGGAAAAATGCCGGAACTGCTTTGCAAAGTTCTACTGCAGCGGCGGATGCGCGGCAAATTCCTACAATTTCCATGGTACGATTCAGGACGCTTATGATCTTGGCTGCGAGCTCCAGCGCAAGCGCGTGGAATGCGCGATCATGATCAAGGCTGCGTTGGCTGATAAGGAAGAGAACTGACTTGCATATCCGCCGGGGATTTCCCGGCTGCGATAAATATTACGCAGCGGCGGATGGCAGGATGCTTCCGGAGAGCTGCGGTAAAGAAGGAGAAGTGCCATGAACAAGAAAAAGGCAAAAATCAGTCTTGTCGTACTGGCGCTGGTTACCGTTTTGTTTGCATATACGGTAATCATCGGTATCGGCAAGACGGGTACAGGCGCTATACGGAATATTATTCTGGGCCTGGACCTTTCCGGTGGTGTGAGCATTACCTATCAGGCTGTCGGAGATGAGGAGCCGTCTGCAGAGGACATGAATGATACCGTCTACAAGCTGCAGCAGCGTGTACAGGGCTACAGTACAGAGGCTCAGGTATACCAGGAAGGCTCTGACCGAATCAATATCGAGATTCCGGGTGTCAGCGATGCCAATGCGATTCTCGAAGAGCTTGGAAAGCCGGGTTCTCTGGAGTTCCGTCTGACCGACGGCACAGTCGTACTGACCGGTAACCAGGTGGCAAATGCCAGCGCAAAGCAGCAGCAGGACAACATGGGCAACCGCGAATACGTCGTACAGCTGGAGCTAACTGAGGACGGTACAAAGGCATTTGCAGATGCGACGACTGAAAATGTCGGAAATGTCATTCAGATCGTATACGATGACAATGTCATCAGCGCACCGCGTGTCAATGAGGCGATCACCGGCGGTACGGCGATCATCTCCGGTATGGCGAGCGCCGAAGAGGCTCAGAACCTTGCTTCTTCGATCCGTATCGGTTCCCTGTCCCTTCAGCTGGAGGAGATCCGTTCCAACGTGGTCGGAGCACAGCTTGGTGAGGATGCGATCCGCACAAGCCTGATTGCAGGTGCGATCGGACTTGCGATCGTTATTATTTTCATGATTATTGTCTATGCACTGCCGGGTATCTGTGCAGGTATCGCACTGGTGATTTATACACTGATGATGCTGCTCTGCCTGAATGCATTTGATCTGACGCTGACCCTGCCGGGTATTGCAGGTATCATCCTGTCGATCGGTATGGCAGTCGATGCGAACGTTATCATCTATGCACGTATCCGTGAGGAGATCGCTGATGGTGCATCCGTAAAAGGCGCGATCCGTACAGGATTTAAAAAAGCGCTCTCTGCGATCATTGACGGTAATGTTACCACGCTGATCGCTGCATTTGTTCTGAATCTTCTTGGTACCGGAAGTGTCAAGGGCTTTGCACAGACACTGGCACTCGGTATTGTGCTTTCCATGTTTACGGCGCTGGTAGTTTCCAGGCTGCTCATCACTTCCTTCTATGAGATTGGCTTCAAGGATGAGAAGTATTACGGAAAGGCAAGAAAGCGTTCTGTGATCGACTTTGTCGGCAAGTGGAAGATTACCTTTGCGATTGCCGTAGTCTGCATTTTGTCAGGCCCGGTTGCAATGGCGATCAATTCCGGCGCAGGCAATGGCGCACTGAACCTGAGCATGGATTTCCGTGGCGGTACATCGACAAGCGTTACGTTCAATGAGGATCTGTCTATCAGCGACATTGATTCCAAAGTAAAGCCACTGTTCCAGGATGTGACCGGCGATGCGGAGATTCAGTCTCAGAAGGTGGCAGGCTCGAATGATGTCTACATCAAGACCCGTGTGCTGTCTCTGGATGAGAGAGAGGCGATCTCCAAGTCCATTCAGGATACGTTTGGTATTGATGAGAAGGCGATTTCCTTCGAGACGATTTCCTCGACAGTCAGCAATGAGATGCGTCAGGACGCAGTCGTTGCAGTCATTGTCGCTGCGATCTGCATTCTGATCTATATCTGGTTCCGGTTCAAGGATATCCGTTTTGCGGGAAGCGCGGTGCTGGCACTGATGCATGATGTGCTCATCGTATTTGCCTGCTATGCGATTGTGCGGATTTCTGTCGGCAGTACATTCATTGCCTGCATGCTGACGATCGTGGGATATTCCATTAATGCGACGATTGTTATCTTTGACCGAATCCGTGAGAACCTCAAAGGCATGAAACAGGCTTCCCTGGAAGACGTTGTAAATACAAGTATTACAGAGACGCTGACAAGAAGTATTTATACATCCTTTACGACCTTTGTCATGGTAGCTGTACTCTATGTTCTCGGTGTGGCGACGATCAAGGAGTTCTCGCTTCCGCTGATCGTAGGCGTCGTAGCCGGAGGCTATTCTTCCGTCTGCATCACCGGTGCATTGTGGTATCTGCTGAAAAAGCACAGTGCCGGGAAAGCGAATTAAGAGAAATACGTTACGCGACAAAAGAATAAAGTAAAAGGTAATCCACCGCAGTATGGCTGTTTTCCGGGCATCTGCGGTGGATTATTTTTACATAATTTTGTATAAATTTTACATCCGAGATGTCCAATACTTCCCTGTACAGAAGAAGGGCAGTGCACAATATATACAAAAGGTGTTCGCTGGAAGAAGAAAAGTGTCTTTCTGACGAGGAAAAGCGGTTGAGAATCGTCGGAAGTACCAAAAAAATTAACAAAATTGGTCGTAAATGTGTAGGAAATAGTTGCAATTTCCGCGAAAGATGCTATAATTATCTCCATTATGTGGGGTTTGTGTACGCCATACACGAGCATGACCCGACAGAAAACACAATCAGAAAGGGAGAACATTATGGCAAAGATCTCAAAGAAAATGATGGCAACTGTTCTGACCGCTTCTATGGTAGCAGCACTTGGAAGCACAAGTGCATTCGCAGAGGAAGCAGCTTCCGATGAGGATTTCAGCGGCGTAGAGCTGAACTTCTGGACTGCACCGTATGGTGATGATGAGGAAGCATTCCTGAAGGAGCATCTTGCAGCATGGGAAGAGCGCACCGGCGCAACGGTTAACATCGAGATTACTCCGTGGGACAGCTACGAGGAGAAGATGATGACCGGTATTGCAGGCTCTGACGGACCGGACATTGCTTACATGTACAACGAAATGATCTACAACTATATGGCAAACGGCCAGCTTGAGCCGCTTGATGATTACTTCACTGATGAGGAGAAGGACAATTACATCTACTGGAGCAACGGTACTGTTCAGGGTACACAGTACATGCTTCCGTATCTGGTAGGCGCTCCGCGTATTCTGTTTGCAAATATGGATCTGCTGAACGAGGCCGGCTGGGATCACGTGCCGACGACCTGGGACGAGCTGAAGCAGTGTGCAAAGGATGTTCAGGAGAAGACAGGAAAGCTTGGATTTGACCAGTACTGGAAGGGATATTTCGGTGATCTTGATGAGATCTACTTCCCGTATCTGTGGCAGGCAGGCGGAGACATCGTGGATGCAGACGGCAATCTCACTCTGGATTCCGATGCAGCTCTGAAGGCAGCTGAGTTCGTATACAGCTTAAAGACTGAGGGTATCCTTCCGGAGTCCTGTGTTTCCAGAGATGCAGACGCAGTTACTCAGGATTTCCGTAACGGTGAGCTGGCAATGTACGTTTCTTCTTCTGTAGCAGCAAAGAAGAATACCGAAGCTGGTATCAACTGGGATTACGTTCCGTATCTGACCGATGAGCAGGGCGGTACTTTTGTAGCTAACGACTCTCTCGTAATGCTGAGCAGCTGTGAGAACAAAGAGGCAGCAGCGTCCCTGATGAAGGAGCTGACCTCTGCAACGATGATGCAGGATTTCCATGAGAACCTTTACAGCATGCCGCCGATCACGAAAGAGGAGACTTATGCGGATGATCCGAAGTTCGAGGAGATGTACAGCGGAGATGCTTCTGCACAGTTCCATGCACTTCCGATCATGAACAACAGCTCCCAGATCATGTCTACTCTGTATGCAAACCTGCAGAGAATGATGATGGATGAGCTGACTCCGGAAGAGGCACTTTCCGAGACTATGAATTATGCAAATGGACTTTAATTCTTAACGGAGAATAAAGTACTGAGACGGGATGATTGAAACTGCAGTGGCGCGGGAATATCGATTTCCGCGCCGCTTTAAATGTACCAGAATGTGTACCAGAATACGGCATCTCCCGTTACGCTATTAGAGAGTGAGGCATTTTCTATGACTAGAAAAATGAAAAACAACATCGCGGGATGGCTGTACGTGCTTCCGAGTTTTCTGCTTCTGATCACGTTCTTTATAATTCCGATTTGTAGATCCTTTTATTACAGCCTGACAGACTACAGTGTTTTGTCCAGTCCGGTCTTCTGTGGATTTAAAAACTATATAACTGCACTGAAGGACTCCTTCGTACAGGCGTCCCTCAAGAATACCTGCATCTACGTACTGGTTACGGTTCCGATGCAGACGATTCTTTCCATGATCATTGCGGCAGTGATCGCAATGAAATTCCAGAACAAGTATGGTCGTTTTGTAAAGGCCTGCCTGTTCATTCCGGTTATTTCTTCATCTGTCCTTGTCGGAACGCTGTTTACGCTGCTGTTTACGACAGACGGCGGTGTCGTAAATACTGTACTTTCCATTTTTGGAATTGGTCCGGTCAACTGGCTCGGACAGTCCAGCACCGCGCTGATCACGGTATGTATCGCGGCGATCTGGAAAAATGTCGGATATTTCCTCGTTATTTTCTATGCAGGACTGATGGATATCCCGACATCTCTGTATGAGGCCGCACAGGTTGACGGTGCAAGCAAGATTCAGCAGTTCTTTGCAATTACACTGCCTTGTCTGAAGCCGATCACCTATCTGGTCGTTACCCTTGGCATCATCTGGTCCTTCCAGTCCTTCGATATCGTCTATGCGATGACAAAGGGTGGCCCGGGCCAGTCTACGTATACACTTGTTTATACCATTTACAATGCTGCATTCCGTGAGTACCGCATGGGCTATGCATGTGCAGTCGCAGTAATTCTGTTTATTCTGATTTTGATTGTAAACAACATCCAGAAATTCTTCCTGGGTGACAAGAAGGAGGAGGCATAAAGATGAATGACGTAAATAAGTCTATGTCCCATCGGGTTTCAATGATTATCCTGGGCGCATTTCTCGGCCTGCTGGCGATCCTCGCCTGCTTCCCGTTTGTGTATATGCTCCTTCTTTCCTTCACCAATTCAACATCGCTGCGTTTCGCTCTGAGTGATGTGCATCTGGACTTTGTAAACTATAAGGATGTCTTTGAAAAGACGAAGTTTATCTTCCCATTGAAGAACAGTGTTATCGTCGCATTCTTCACCTGTCTGATCAATGCGCTGTTCTGCTCCATGGCTGCTTATGGTCTGGAGAAAAAGCGTTTTGCCGGCAGCAAGGGCGTATTCGCGCTGTATATGGCGACGCTGGCAGTTCCGGGGCAGGTAACGATGATTCCGGTATTTTTGATGATGCGTGACATGAACCTGATGAATACTTACTTTGCACTGATCTGCCCGTCGGTCGATGCATTCGGTGTGTTCCTGATCAAGCAGTTCATGAGCTCGGTTCCGGATGAGCTGATCGAGGCCGGTCAGATTGACGGAGCAGGAGAAATCTATACCTTTACGAAGATCGTCATTCCGCTGATCAAGCCGGCGCTCGTATCATTGACGGTATTTACCTTTATTTCCGCATGGAACGGATTCTTGTGGCCGTTGGTTATCTGCTCTGACAGTAAGATGCAGACACTTCCGGTAGCATTGTCTCTTCTGAAGGGTAAATTTGATACGAACTATGGTCTTGTTATGGCAGGCTCTACACTGACCTTCATCTTCCCGTTCCTGTTGTATGCATTCCTGCAGAAGCAGTTCGTGGAAGGTATCGCGCTGAGCGGCGTAAAGGGCTGATTGAGTTACTATTGACTTCGGTTAAATTGGGCAGCAGCTTTCGGACGGATACGTGCCGGGCTGTTGCCTTTTTTGTACGGAGCATTGCATAAATGCCCCGATGTGATAAAATGGTTTTGGCGTTAATTAGAGAAAAAGGAGTCACGAAATGAAGAATAAAATCAAAATTTTATATGATGGTATACAGCTGCAGCTGACGGATTCTCTGACGAAAGTGTTCTGGGATGAAAGACCGAAAGCGATGGCAGAGGAAGCTGCCGTACAGGCACTGCGCGGTGAGTGTGTTTCCTTTCAGCTCGCCTATTCTTTTGAGGGATGGCGGTTTGGAGAGGGACGGGTGCAGTCCTTCCGTTTTGCAAAGGTAAAGGTAGAATCACCGGTGCTTCCGTATCTTCAAGTGCGGAAGGTCATGAATGTGCCGAGCCGGTATGCGGCACATAAGAAAAATGATGACAATTATCTTCGCCGGGAGCCGGGTCTGTATCCGGATCTGCTTGAGACGCTTGAGGATGACTGTGTTGTTTTCCAGGAAGACCAGTGGAACAGCCTCTGGATCGATCTGGAGGCTCCGGCGGATGCGGCGCCGGGGACGTATCCGGTGTGCATTACGTTTACGGATGCACAGGAGGCGGACGGACAGATACTGGCGTGTGTCGAGACAGAGGTGACGGTCCTCGCTCCAAAGATGCAGGCACAGAAGTTGATTCGGACAGAGTGGTTCTATGTGGACTGTCTGGCAGACTACTACCATGTGCCGGTATTCTCGGAGGAGCACTGGAAGATTATTGAGCATTTTGTGGCGACAGCAGCGCACCGTGGCATCAATATGATTCTGACACCACAGTTTACTCCGCCACTGGATACCGCGGTCGGCAAGGAACGCACGACGGTGCAGCTCGTAAAGGTGGAAAAGACGGCAGACAGCTATGCGTTTGATTTTACGGATCTGGAGCGCTGGATCGTGATGTGCAAAAAAAACGGGATCCGTTATTTTGAGATGTCCCATCTCTTTTCGCAGTGGGGAGCGGTCGCAGCTCCGAAGATTGTCGGGATGGTCGACGGCGCGGAGCAGGTGTTGTTTGGCTGGGATACTCCGGCGGCAGGCGGTGAGTATGAGAAGTTTTTGCGCATCTACCTTCCACAGCTGAAACAGAAGCTTGAGGAGCTCGGCGTTCTGGAAGAGGCGTACTTCCACATTTCAGATGAGCCGAACCTGAATCAGATTGATTCCTATCGGGCAGCAAGTAAGATTGTCCAAAAGGAGCTGGCCGGCTGCAAATTCCTGGAAGCGCTTTCGGACTATGAATTTTATCAGACCGGACTTGTGAGCCGTCCGGTGTGTGGCTCCAACCATATTCAGCCGTTCCTGGAAAAGCAGACGCCGGGTCTTTGGGCATATTACTGTACCGCACAGGGTGTCGATGTGAGCAACCGCTTCATGGCGATGTCACTTGGACGTACCCGGATGATCGGCGTACAGCTGTATAAGTTTGACATCGAGGGTATGCTGCATTGGGGCTACAATTTCTACAACGGCGTTGATTCTCTGTGTAAGATCGATCCGTACCGTGTGACGGATGCCTGCGGAGCCTATCCGTCCGGTGATCCGTTTATTGTCTACCCGGGTGAGGGTGGCTATCCAAAGGAGTCAATCCGCATGATGGCACTCGAAGAAGCGATGAATGATGTGCGTGCCCTGCAGATGCTGGAGGGTTTTATCGGAAGAGCACAGGTGCTTGCGTTGATCGAAGAGGATCTGGAGCAGCCGCTTGAGTTCGACAGGTTCCCGGCGTGGCCAGAGGATGCGGCGTACCTGACCAATCTGCGCGCAAAGGTGAATGCGAAGCTCTGTGCGTGTGCAGGCAGCAAAGCGACTTGTAAATAAGCGCTTGCGTGGAGGAGCACAGATGAATGAGAAGTGGTATGTGGCTGCGAAAAAGGCAGATTTTCAGGGGATTGCAAAGCGGTTCGGCATTGATCCTGTGACGGCGCGCATCATCCGCAACCGGGATGTGGTCGGCGACGATGAGATCCGGCAGTATCTGTATGGGACACGCGCGGAGCTTGGCGATCCGGCACAGCTTCAGGGAGGGCTGGAGGCGGCATCGCTTTTAAAGCAGAAAATCGAAGCAGGGAAGAAGATTCGGATTATAGGTGACTATGACATCGATGGTGTCAATTCGACCTATATTTTGTATCGGGCACTGACGCGATGCGGAGCGCAGGTCGATTATGAGATTCCTGACCGGATGAAGGATGGCTATGGGCTGAATATTTCTCTGTTAAAGCTGGCGCTGGAAGAAGGCATCGACACGGTCCTGACCTGTGACAACGGAATCTCGGCGATTGCGGAGATCGCATATGCGAAAGAGAATGGGATGACGGTCATCGTGACGGATCACCATGAACCGTTATTTGAGGAGGTACCAGAAGAGGGTCAGGCGGAGACAATACAGCCGCAGACGGATACAGCGCGGCGGATTCCATCCCCGGATGGGACACGCATCTTCCGCCTTCCGCCTGCAGATGTGCTTGTCAATCCAAAGCAGCCAAATTGCCGGTACCCGTACAAAAAGCTATGCGGGGCGGCTGTCGCGTGGAAGGTTGTCTGCCTTTTGTATCGCCTCTATGGGATGGAAGAGGAGGCGGAGCAGTTCCTTCAGTTTGTGGGCTTTGCGACGGTCGGGGATGTCATGGAGCTGGACGGAGAGAACCGAATTCTCGTAAAGGAAGGGTTAAAGCAGCTGCGAATCACACAGAACTACGGATGGCGTGCACTGATTCAGGCAAACAATCTGGATTTTGACACGCTGAATTCGTACCATATCGGATTTGTGCTTGGTCCGTGCATCAATGCGAGCGGCCGACTGGATACAGCAAAGCGCTCTCTGCGGCTGCTGCTCGCAAAGGATGCGGCGGAAGCGGAGCTGCTTGCGGCCAGGCTTAAGCAGCTGAACGATGAACGAAAGGAGCTGACACAGGCGGCGGTCGATCTGGCCTGTGAGCAGATTGACGGGAGCACGGAAGCAAATGACCGGGTGCTCGTCGTTTATCTTCCGGATTGCCACGAGAGCATAGCCGGAATCGTGGCAGGCCGGATCCGGGAGCGGTACGGAAAGCCGACATTTGTTGTGACCAATGCAGAGGCAGAGGATGAAGCGAAGGGATCCGGGCGTTCGATTGAGGCGTATTCGATGTTTGAGGAGATGGTCAAATGTCAGGATCTGTTCCGAAAATTTGGCGGACATCCGATGGCAGCCGGTTTTTCCCTGCCGCGCAGCCGGATCGACGAGATGCGTCGTCGGCTGAATGAAAATTGTACAATGACAGAAGAGGATATGGCAGAGAAGATCATGGTCGACGTGCCGATGCCAATTAACTATATCAGGGAATCACTGGTCGAAGAGCTGGCTGTGCTGGAGCCGTTCGGAAATGGAAATGAAAAGCCGCTGTTCGCAGAACGCCACCTGAAGCTCCTCTCGGCGCGCATTCTCGGGAAGAACGCAAATGTCCTCAAGCTTCAGGTGGCCAATGCCACAGGCTGTACGATGGAGGCCCTCTATTTTGGAATTCCGGACAATATTCTTTCCTACCTGACAGACAAATATGGAAAGAATGAGGTGCAGAAGCTTCTGTGGGGCAAGGTCAATCAGATCGAGATGGATCTGACCTATTATCCGTCGATCAATGAATATCAGGGGAGAAGGACACTGCAGATTGTGATAAAAAATTTCAGGTAAGGATAACAAAGGCTGTGAAATACAGCTCAGGAAAGAACGATAAGAGAATGACAGGAGGCCTGGTTTTATGAAGTTACTGATTATACGACACGGAGATCCGAACTACGACATTGATTCGCTTACGCCGAAGGGCTGGAAAGAGGTAGCGTATCTTTCTGAGCGGATTGCCAGGCTGGACATCCGTGATTTTTACGTTTCACCGTATGGACGCGCAAAGGATACCGCATCTCTTACCCTGAAAAAAATGGGGCGCACTGCGATGGAATGCGAATGGCTGCGCGAATTTACGCCAAAGATCGTCCGCCCGGATCGGGGACCGGTACCCGCTGCCGTCTGCTGGGACTGGCTTCCACAGGACTGGATGAAGGAGGAAGATTTCTTCTATTATGATCGCTGGATGAACCCGAAGGTCATGCAGGACGGGCATGTCGGTGAGGAATATAAATGGGTCACAGACAGTCTTGATGAGCTGCTGGCCCGCTATGGCTATGTGCGTGAAGGCCACTATTACCGCGTTGAAGAGTCCAACAACGATACAATTGCCTTTTTCTGTCACTTCGGACTCGGCTGTGTCCTGATCTCACATCTGCTCGGCGTTTCTCCGATGGTGCTCTGGCATGGGCTGTGTGCTGCGCCGAGCTCTGTCGCAGTCCTGAATACCGAAGAGCGCCGTCAGGGTATTGCCAGCTTCCGTATGAGCGAGTACGGTGATATTTCCCATCTTTACGCCAACGACGAGCCACCTGCATTTGCGGCACGGTTCTGCGAGCGTTATGAAAATGAAGAAGAGCGGCACGACTGATTGTTGCCATTTTCAGGAATAAAACCGGCAAAGGCTGTATATCCTAGAAAAAACCGACCGGAGATCAGAAGGGGGAAGTTTCAGGCAGAAACCGAAAAAAAGGAAAAGGGAATGAAAAAATGGAAAAACAGTAACTTGAGTATGAATAGAATATGAACATTTTGAATTTATTTTGGAACATTCGGCAAAAATGTTGAAAATTGTAAAAATTTATACTATTCTAAAGACAGAATGCACGAAAAAGGAGGGGAGATCATGGTCGGAAGAAAGGTAACGGTCAGTAATCCTTCAGGACTTCACATCAAACCGGCGGGACAGCTGGTGAAGGCGGCAGAGAGATGCAGCTCCAGAGTGGAGATCATTTATGATTACAGCATTATCAATGCGCGAAGTCTTCTGAATATTCTGTCTGCGGCGATTCCGAACGGAGCGGATATTGAGCTGCGCTGCACCGGTCCGGATGAAAAAGAAGATCTGGAGATGATGACAGAAGCCATGAAACATCTTGAATAGAACAGAGCCGGACACGTCCGGAGTTTTATGAAAAAGCGTTTTCCGAAGTAGAGTAAGAGCGAACCGGAGGCGCTTTTTTTCTACCGGTGTCTTTACCACTTCCGCTTGATTAAAGAAAAACCGGGGAGCAGTCCCCGGTTTAAAAATCATTTATTGTGGCTCATCAGCGCTTTGATGTCTTCCTCCGGTGTGGTGACAGGTGCAATGCCATAATTTTCTACCAGAAAGTTCAGAATATTAGGAGACAGGAACGCCGGAAGAGAAGGACCAAGACGGATGTT
>OLPO01000565.1_pt1 | contig 29764 bp, 24 predicted proteins | sample 1672831 | NCBI WGS metagenome assembly OLPO01 (sample SAMEA3136728, study PRJEB25190) | human gut metagenome
CATGTGTTAAGCACGCCGCCAGCGTTCATCCTGAGCCAGGATCAAACTCTCCGTTCGAAGGCGGCGTCTCCGCCGCCGACAGATCATGTGAGTGTGATTCTGTTTGAAAACTCTCCGTCGGGGCCTCGGGCCCCTGACAGGGAAAAAAGTTAAGCTTGCTCTCTCGAATGTCCGTCTGACATCCGAGAAGACGTTTGTTCCGTCTCTCGAATTCCATCCTCAGTATCCGGTTGTCAAGGTTCCGCGGGAGGCTTCCCGCCCCGCCGCCCTCGCGAGCGGCGCAAGGAAATACTTTACAGGGACTCGCATCCCCCGTCAAGCGGTTCACGAAATCTCGACAACTTCGCTTTCCCGCCCGACGCGACCCCCGGACCGCCGGGGGCGCCGCCTTCCGCACTTCCGAAAAAGGCAGCTCGCATATGATACAGCTCCCGGGATTTCGCGCAAGGGGGAATTTGAAAAATCTTTCATCCGCACGAATGGCCCCTGAGACGGCCGAAATTCCGTCGCAATACGCTATGCGTCGCCTCGTTTAATTGCCATGACGGCCGTGACCATATCCCTTACCGGCCCCTTGGCCATGTCCGTGGCCCTCGTAGGAATCGCCCTCCTGGCCGCTGTGGCATGCGTCGATGCGATCACGCAGCTGACGCATAGTCATAGAAGCACACTCCTCGAGCGTGTATGAGGGATCGAGGCTCATCAGCTCTTGGGCAGCCTGATAGCGACCAACGCCCAAACCCGCCGCAGCTGCCGCATCGCGAGTGGCGCTATCGGCACGGCGACAAGCATGTTCACAGGATGCAGAGGACAGCGCCTCGTCGCTTTGAGCAACAAGGCTCTCCCCCAAGCGATTGTTCTCAGAAACCACGTTGACGTCAATAAACGCATCTTTCTCAGCATAAGAGCCGAATGCGTCACTCGACAGCAGCGCGCCGATGACGTCGCCGTAAGGGCGATTCAGCATATCAACAGCGCCGAGCACGACAGCGCCATCATCATTGAGCGCTTCGGCTTCAATCACGATACCGAACGTATTAACCGTAAGCTCAAGAGAGGGATTCACCTCAATGTCCACGAAAGCAGACGGCGCACGATACACGCCATAGGCACCGACGAGGGCCAGCGCGAGCAAAAGGCATGCGGCCCAAGCAGTGACGACACGCACTCGCGGGCGACGCCGCAGGGAGGCGCGATGCACCTCAACAGAAGGAGCATCCGGCCGCCTCTTCCGCTCTTCCTCGAGAAGGGCCAGCGTGCGTCCGCGGAGCGCCTCGGAAGCATGCTGAGCATCGTAGGCCTCACGGATACGCTGCTCAAGATCGGTCATGAGAGGGCCTCCTTCAGCGTCTTTTTGCCGCGGGCAATCCAGGAATACACGGTATTCACGGGGACGTCGAGCATCGAGGCGATCTCCGGAGCCGTGTAGCCCTCGTACAGGGCAAGATACACGGGAGTGCGGGGAGGGTCATCGAGGTCGCTCATGGCATCGAGCACTTCTTTCACACGCGAATCGGGCTGAGCCTCCTCATCGCGGGACGCGAGCGATTCGAATGAGGTCTCATCAAGCGGCACATTCTTACTCGCAGCCGCCCGCCGCATATCGCGGCACGTGTTCGAAGCAACGCGAATCAACCACGCCTTGCGATGTTCCTCTTCACGAAACTGAACATCATCTGCGAGTGCGTATTTTAGAAATGAATTCTGGAACGCGTCCTCGGCATCCGCATGGCGACAAAGCGCCGTAAGGCAAACGCGCCACACGGTATCGCCATGACGCGCCATAGTCTCTTCTATGTCAGGGGCAGATCTCACGCACTCGCAGGGTTTGTTTAGCGAGCGCAGCCGTGACCGCCGCCATGGTGACGGCCATGGCCATGACCCTGGCCGTTCCCGCTGCCGTAGTTGTCGCAGACGCCATCACCGTCGGCATCCACGTAGCCCGGGCAGTTCGCTCCAGCACCGGCGCAGTTGTCGCATATGCCGTCGCCGTCGGCATCCACATACCCAGAGCACGCGCCGTCTTGGTAGTTGTCGCAGACGCCATCGCCGTCGGCATCAGTGTAGCCGGGGCACGCACCATTCTCATGCCGGTCGCACACACCGTTGGCATTGCGGTCGGCGTAATTCGGACACGTCGCCGCAGCCGAACGGGAGCCGATCGCCATCGGCGACGACGGGGAAAGGGCGGCGAAAGCCACCGCCGGCACGCAAAGCGCCAACGCGAGCACCACGACAACAACGAAGGTAGACTTCTTCATAATTCAGGTTCCTCCTTGAGTTTTCTTCCGTCTCTGCAAGTAACACGATTCAGCCACGCGAATCCTTGCAACTTTTTTCATTTCTGGAAAAAACTCCTCTAAGCGGAAAACGCCGCTGGCACCCAGCCGGCAAACCTCAGCACACTTACGCCGGCCTCAAAAGCTACTCGAAGCGCACGAACTTCTTCTTCCCCACCTGCACCTCGGCGCCGGCGAGAACCTCGGGAGCCACGTTGTAGGCTTTGGGGGCAAGCGCCTCGCCGTTGACCTTCACGCCGCCGCCGTCGATAAGGCGACGCGCCTCGGAGGCGGTGCCAGCCACGCCGGCATCTACCAGAATCTTCGCCACATATACCAGGCCGTTCTCATCCGGCGTCAGATCGGGCGCGAAGATGGGGGCGTCGGCCGGAAAGCCGTGCTCCTTGAACTTGAGGTCGAAGTCGGCCTCGGCGGCCTCGGCGGCCACGTCGTCGTAGTAGGCGGCCACGATGTTGCGGGCGAGCGCGCGCTTCACCTTGTTGGGATGCAGCTCGTCAGCAGCCAGCCCCGCCTCGATACGGTCGATTTCGTCCACAGCCTCGGTGGAGGCGAGGCGGTAGTACTTCACCATGAGCTCGTCGGGAATGGACATGACCTTACCGAACATGTCGGCCGCCTCGTCAGTGAGCCCGATGTAGTTGCCGTAGCTCTTCGACATCTTCTTCACGCCATCGGTGCCCTCGAGCAAGGGCAGCGTGAGGCAGACCTGGGGCTCCATGCCCATCTTCTCCATGAGCTCGCGACCGGCGAGCAGGTTGAACAGCTGGTCGGTGCCGCCGAGCTCCACATCGGCCTTGATGACCACGGAGTCGTAAGCCTGCATGACCGGGTACAGGAACTCGTGCAAGCTGATGGACTGCCCTGACGTGTAACGGTTGTGGAAGTCGTCGCGCTCCAAGATGCGGGCCACCGTGAAGTTCGCGAGAAGCTTCAGCAGCGACTCCATGTTCAAATCGAGAATCCACTCGGAGTTGTAGCGCAGCACGGTCTTCTCGGGATCGAGGATCTTGAACGCCTGGTCAACGTAGGTCTGCGCGTTCTCCTGAATCTTCTCGCGCGAGAGCTGCGGGCGCGTGGTGTTGCGCCCGGACGGGTCCCCGATGAGCGCCGTGCCGTCGCCGATGATGAGTGTCACCTGATGCCCCAGATCTTGGAACTGGCGCAGCTTGCGCAGGGGCACCGCATGGCCCAGATGGATATCGGGGGCTGTCGGATCGACGCCGAGCTTCACGTTCAGCGGCACGCCGCGCTTGAGCTTCTCCAGGAGCGCCGATTCGGGCACGATCTGCGCCGTACCGGATTTGATAATGTGCAGTTGTTCCTCAGGAGTAAGCATGATGCCTCCGCTTTTCTTTAATATCGCGATACCTTTATACAAGTGCTGGAAATTCTAGCACAGCCGCTACGAGACGCCGCGGTAGAGGTGGCCGGAGGTGGTGTTGGGCATCTTCGCGATGGCGTTGCCGTCGTTTTGGGCCACATGCAGGGCGCGAATGGCGCGCCCCACGGCGTGGGCCGTCTCCTCGGCGTTCATGAGGGTGGCGTCCACCATATAGGAGGAGATGCCGGCCGCGAGCAACTCGGGCATCGACGAGGCGATATCCAGTTCCACCGCGTTGTAGAGGTGGCTACGGCCCATGGCGTCGGTGACGACCGGGAACTCGTAGCCCTTGCGATCCTTCAGCACATGGGGGCTCTTGCGACGCGGGCATTCGGCGCAGCTCTCGTCGCACGGGCCCTGGCTCATGAGCATGCAGTGCTCGGTGACCATGAGCTCCTGGGCGCCGATGAGCAGCACGCCCAGTTCCACCGGGGCATCTTTGGCAACCTCTTCGATTTGCCGCAGCGTGAGCTCCGGCGAGAGCCACACGCGCGCGGCACCGAACTCGCTGGCGACGGCCAGGGAGAGCTGGTTGGTAATGGGCACATGGGAGCCGACATCGAGCAGCGCCCCCTCTTCGGAAGCCCGTTCCATAGCACCGAGGCTTTCGGCCAAAAGCGGCTTGCCCTCAGCAGCATACTTCCACACGTCGGCATCGACGACCGCTTCGCGCGCGCCGCCAACGGCCTCGTGATCGGCCACAGGCATGATGGGAATGCAGCCCTTGGGGTAACCGGCCTGCTCGGCAGCGGCGTTCTTCTGGCCGGCGATAACCGCCTCGCCGCGCCGGTAGTTCAGAGCCGGCACATAGATGATGTGCGCGCCGGCGCGCTTGGCGGCGCGAGCGCAAGCGGGGTTCGTGACCGTGACGGCCACGCGGCAGCCGGTGGGACGCGCTGCGGGCAGAGGCTCGCGCGGAGTAGTGCGGGGCAGGGTGCGCCCGTGGCCCTCGGCGGTAAGCGCTTCGGTGAGGACGTCCAGCGCCGCCGCGCGCACGCCATGCAGGGCCGAGAAGCCGATGCCGACGCCGTCGTCCATATCGATAGTAAGGTTCACCAGCTGGTAGGGCGTGTTGCCAAGGCGGTCGATGTGGGCGGCAACGTCGTCGAAGGAGACGGCGCGGGTGCGAGCCGCCTCTACGGGCGCGCCTTCGGCGACACCGGAAACCCCATCGGGGAAGGCAGCTTGCAGACGACGGGCAACGGCGAGGGTGGTGCGGGGAGCGCCTTCGATATCGGCCTCGGCTGCGGGGTGGAATTCCATGCGAAGAGGCTCGCCGATGTGGAGGGTGGCGGTGCCGACGAGGGGCACGCGGGGCTCACGGGCGTCGTCTTCGAAGGCGGCCTCGGCACTGCGGACGCGGAAAACGCGGTCGCCGGTCTTCACCGTGCGCGTTTTGCCTTCCAGCGGCAAATGGTAGCGGCCCTTCTTGTCGGTGCGCACCGGCCCCAGCGTCAGCGTGCCGTTGCCCTTGCGCGTCCAGAACTCCAGGACGTCGCCTTCTGTCAGGGCATGGGCGCTCTTCAAATAGGCAGCGCCATCGCGCACCTCGTCGACGCGGCCGAGGAACAGGCCGCGGTTGTTGGGACGCTGGTAACTCATGATATCGTTGCCGCGTTTGCCGTCCAGATAGGCCGTGGTAAACCCGCGGGAGAAGGCATCGGCGAGGCGGTCACGATCGGCATCGGTGATAGCCGCGTTCTCCTTCGCCAAAGCAGCATCGAGAGCTTTACGATAGACGGAGGTCACGGCGAAAACGTACTCGGGCGACTTCATGCGGCCCTCGATTTTAAGCGACGCCACGCCGGCGGCCACGAGGTCGTCCACGCGATCCACCGTGCACAGATCCTGGGGCGAAAGCAAGTGATCGCCCGGCGAGGGAAGGCTCTTCTGCAGAGCCTTGTTCTGCAGCTCATAGGGAAGTCGACATGCTTGCGCGCACATCCCCCGGTTGGCCGAGCGGCCGCCGATCATGGAGGACATGAAGCACTGGCCCGAGTAGCACACGCACAACGCGCCGTGGGCGAACACCTCCACTTCCATCCCCTCTTCGGCCGCCGCCGCGCACAGAAGGGCGATCTCGTCCAGCGACATCTCACGGGCGAGCGTAATGCGCTCGGCCCCTAAGCGGGCCGCCGCACGCACGCCGGCGAGGTTGTGGGTGCTCATCTGCGTGGAAAGGTGCAGCGACGCTTCGGGGAGCGTGCGGGAGATCTCCGCAGCCAGGCCGATGTCCTGCACGATGAAGCCATCGGCGCCGGCGCGGTAAGCCTGGCGCACGCATTCCAAAGCCTCCCCCACCTCGTCGGGCAGGATGATGGTGTTCATGGTGACGTAGATGGAAACCCCGCGCAGATGTGCGAAATCGCAGGCCTCGCGCAACGTCTCCAAGGTGAAGTTGTCGGCCCCGCGCCGCGCATTGAAGGCCTCGAGTCCCAAATACACCGCATCGGCCCCGCCGGCCACCGCCGCATGCAGCGCCGCCATATTGCCGGCCGGCGCCAGCAGTTCTACTTGATTAGTCTTCATTCAGCTTCAAAGCCTCTTCGTCGGCGGCCTTCAGTTTGTCGATGCCCTCGTTGTAGGCGTCTTGGATTTCCTTCACGCGCCCGTCGTAGGCGCTGAAGTCGAAGGGCGCCTCCTCGGTTGCGCTGCTGATCTCCGTGTACAAATCGATGTAGCTGTTCAGGGCATCCTTCAGCTTGTTGCAGCCGTCGACGTAGTTCGTCTGCAGGTCTTTCATGGCGTCCGGCGTATCGATGGCCGCCAGAGCGTCAATGGCCTCGAAGGCGCTGTTGGCCTTGTTGCGCATATTGACGACGCTCTCCTGAGCCACCGCCTCGTCGAATTCGCCGAGGCGCGTGTTCAGCTCCTCCACCGCCTGGTTGACCTTGGTCATGTAGGTGCGATTGGCCTGCTGCTGGTCGGTGGCTCCGGTGGCCGGCGACTGACAACCGGCAAGAGTGCCGAGGGCCAAAGCCGCGCCAAGAGCCACAGCCAAAACCCGCGCGATGGTACGTTTCCTCATGATTTCTCCCGTCTTCGGTGCCTTGAGGCACCGGTTGTTTGCTCAGGGTAGCCTCGTCGAGCGAGGCTTTGGTTTCTCGTTCGCTATGATAACAGTCCGCGCCCCCGGGCCCGTACCGCCGTCACGGTATCGCAACAATTATGTCGCGGCTACGCTGCTTTAGGCACCCTCGCCGCCACCGTCGTCCGGGGCTGGGTCGGGTGTCGGCTCCGGCGTCGGTTCGGGCTCCGGGGTAGGCTCCGGCGTCGGTGTCGGCGTCGGCTCGGCGTTGCCGCCGCCCTCGTTGCCCTCTCCGCCTTCGTTGCCGCCGTTCTCGTCGCCGTCGCCCTCGGGCGTCTCTTCGTCATCCTGCTTCGTGGTCACCTCGGTGTCGTCCTTCTTTTTCTTGGAAGAGTAGTAGCCGCCGATATGGTTGTCCTCGTCGCGGTAATCCTTCTTGTACTCGGGCTTATCTGCCTCGAAGAACTTCACCGTCTGCGTCGGGGAGATCATCTTGTCGATGAAATCGCCGAAGACGCTGGCCGCCGTCGTAGTCGTCGCCTGGGCCTCGGAATAGTCGGAGCGGTCGCCCAGCCAGATGGCCACGGCGTACTGCGGGGTCACACCGCAAAACCAGCTGTCCTTCTTGTCGTCGGTGGTACCGGTCTTGCCGCCGGCCTCCTGGCCGTTATCGGGGCGAGCCGCCTTGCCGGTGCCGTTGTCGATGACCACTTCCATGCAGTCGAGGGCCGCCCGGGCCACTTCGCGAGAGAACACCCGCTCGCCCGTGGGGTCGGTGTTGTCCACGATGACGTTGCCGTTCTTGTCCTCGATGGAGATGATGCACTCCGGATCGTAGTGGACGCCGCCGTTGGCCACCGTGGCATAGGCGTCAGCCATTTCGAGCGGCGTGACCGAACCGATGCCCAGGGTAAGGCCCGCCACCGCCGGCAAATCGGAGGTGATGCCCATGGCGTGGGCCATCTCGATCACCTTGTCAACGCCCACGGAAAGAAGCAAGCGAATAAACGCCGTGTTCGACGACACGCCAAAAGCGCTCTTGATGGTGCGCGTGCCGTAATCGGCCTTATCGTTGTTGTAGACAGGCTCGCCGCCCTCCAAATCAACCTTGTAGCCGGCATCGATGAGCGTTTCCGGGTCGATGCCCTCGTTGATAGCCGCCAAAAGCGTAAACAGCTTGAACGACGATCCGGCCTGACGGCCCGCGCCGCCCTCGCCCGTGGCCATGTTCACCTGGGAGCTCTCGTAATCGCGACCGCCCACCAGCGCGTCGATGTAGCCGTTCTCGGGGTTCACAACGGCCATGGCCACCTCGAAGGGATCGCCGGCCTCCTCTTCCTTATCGGCCGCAGCCTCTTCGGCGGCGGTCTGGGCCTCGATATCCAGCGTCGTGATCACTTTCAAACCACCCTTGAACAGCTCGGAGGTGGAATAGGCGTACTTGCCCTCGGGGTTAGTCAGCTGGTTGCGCACGTAGCTCGTGAAGTAGGGGTAGGCCAGAATGCCCGTCATGGAGGGCTCGGAGGGGTTCAGCTCGATGGGCTCGGCCTTCACCGCGTCGGCCTCCTCCGCCGTGATAACCCCGTTGGACACCATGCGGTCGAGCACGGTGTTGCGGCGCTTCAGGCAGTTGTCCGGATAATCGATGGGGTTATTGTAGGTGGGCGACTGGGGAATGCCCACGAGCGTGGCCGCCTCGTTCAACGTGAGGTCCTTCGCGTCCTTGGAGAAGTAGCGCTCGGCGGCGGCCTCGATACCGTAGGCACCGGAACCGTAGTTGATAGTGTTCAGGTACATGAGCAGGATCTCGTCTTTGGAGTACTGCTCTTCCAGCTTCTGGGAAATGTACATCTCGCGGATCTTGCGCTTGAAGGAGATGTCGCGCATCTCATCGGAAAGAATCGTGTTGCGCACGAACTGCTGAGTGATGGTGGAGGCGCCCTCCAGCTCGCCGCCCATGAGGTTGTTCACGAGCGCGCGGGCCACACCGAGGTAATCGACGCCGGAGTGGGTGTAGAAGCGCTCGTCCTCGGTGGCGACGGTGCCCTTCAGCACGTACTCGCTAATCTGGTCGAGAGCCACCGGGTCGCGATTCTCCAGCTGGAACTCGGCGAGCAGCGTCGTGCCGTCCGATGCGTAAACCATGGTTGGCTGCGCCGTGTTGTAAGCGTCGGCGTTCTGGTAGTCGGGCAGATCCTCCAACCAGGAGTTGCACAGCGTCACCACGCCGAACACGCCCGCCGCGATAAAGGCCACCATGAGGCCCAACACCGACAGGACAATGACCTTCTTATTCTTTACTTTCGTGCCCTTACGGCCCTTCATTGCGCGAGAACCCACGAATTAACCTCCATCAGTTATAGGTCTGGCCATTTTACCAATGAGTTATGGAGGGTTCATAAGATGGAGCCGCCACCAGGAAATGCACAGAGGACAGCGCAGCAGTCTGCCCGGAACGTAAGATACTCGTGATTATTATAATCACGAGTATCTTATTTCCCGCTATGGAACAGGCCGAGCCTCAGCCCTTTGAAAGCGAGCTATGCGCAAGCACCTTCCAGCTGCGCCTTGGCGGCGGCGAGCTGGGTGCGGACGGCGTCGGGGGCCGTGCCGCCGAAGGTGGTGCGGGCGGCGACGATGGCGGGCAGGTTCAGGCATTCCACGATATCGGATTCGAAAAGATCGCTCTCCGCCTTGAAATCGTCCAGCGTGAGGTCTTCCAAATCGCAGCCGCGCTGGTCGCACAGAAGCACCAGATGCCCCACGATCTCGTGGGCCCGGCGGAAGGGCAGGCCCTTCTTGGCCAGGTAGTCGGCCACATCCGTCGCGGCCAGATATCCCTTCTTCGCTTGGGCGGCCATGGCGTCGGCGTTCACCGTCATGGTGGCGATCATGCCGGCAGCGCATACGTAGCAGTCCTCCAGGGTGTCGGCGGCGTCCATGGCGCCCTCCTTGTCCTCCTGAAGATCCTTGTTGTAGGCGAGCGGCAGCGACTTCAGCGTCATCATGAGGGCCACCAGATCGCCCACGACCCGGCCCGACTTGCCGCGGATGAGCTCCGCGAAATCGGGGTTCTTCTTCTGGGGCATGATAGAGGAACCGGTGGAGTAGGCGTCCGACAGCGTGATGAAGCCGAACTCCGCCGACGACCACAGCACGATCTCCTCGCACAAACGCGACAGGTGCAAACACGACACGCTACAGGCGTAGATGAGGTCGAGCAGAAAGTCGCGGTCGGACACAGCATCGAGCGAGTTCGGGATGGGATGGTCGAAGCCGAGCGCCTCTGCGGTGGCGAAGCGGTCGAGCGGGTAGGTGGTTCCGGCCAAGGCCGCGGCACCCAAGGGGCACGCGTCGGCGGCGTCGCGGGCGGCGGCGAGACGCTCGTAATCGCGCGCGAGCATCTGCACGTAGGCGAGCATATGGTGCGAGAACAGCACCGGCTGGGCATGCTGCAGGTGCGTGTAGCCCGGCAGGATGACGTCGAAGTTCGCTTCGGCCTGGGCGATGAGCGCCTCGCGCAGGGCGACGTTGGCGGCCATGAGCTCGCCGGCGCGACGCTTGGCGTACAGGCGCGTGTCCGTGGCCACCTGGTCGTTGCGCGAGCGGCCCGTGTGCAGCCGAGCCCCGGCATCCCCCACGCGGCGGGTCAGCTCCGCCTCAATGGCCATGTGGATGTCCTCGCTTTCCATCACGTCGAACGTGAGCGCGCCGGACTCGATGTCAGCCAGAATGCCCTGGAGCCCTTCTGCAATGGCTTCGGCATCGGCGGTCGCGATGATGCCCTGGGCGGCCAGCATGTTAGCATGGGCGATAGAGCCGGCGATGTCCTCGACGTAGAGTCGCTGATCCACGGGCAGCGACGCCCCGAAGCGCTGGGTAAAGGCATCGGCGCCTTCGGTGAATCTTCCAGACCACAGTGCCATAGTGTCTCCTCGGTAAATCGGTAAGCCAGGCGGGCGCCCCTCAAGACCGCCCGCTCCCCTCGTTGTCGTGCTCGTTGAGCGTCCCTAGGCCGTGACGGCGTCGGCGCCTTCCAGAATCTCCTCGGCTTCCTCCACCACGGCGCTCATCTTGCCGTAAGCAGTGTTCGCGAGGTTCACGTCGTCGTAGGAGGGCATGCGCGCGCCCGTGGCGAGCCGGTTTTTCGCCCACACTTTGCAGGACAGGCCGTGGATGTCGATGAAGCCCTTGGCGGCCTGATGGTCGAAGGCGTCGTCGGCGTCGTAGGTGGCCAGGCCGAAATCATACAGCGAATAGGTGCTCTTGCGTCCCACCACGGTGCAGGAACCCTTGAAGAACTTCAGCTTCACCGTGCCGGACACGCACTGCTGGGTGTGGGCGAGGAACGCGTCGAAGGCCTCCTTCAGCGGCGAGAACCACAGACCGTTGTACACCTGCTCGGCCCAGGTCTGCTCGATGGCGAGCTTGTGGTGCAGCACGCCCCGCTCCAGGCACAGATCCTCCAGGGCCTTGTGGGCCTGGATGAGGGCCAGGCCACCCGGCACCTCGTAGCACTCGCGGCTCTTCACGCCCACGAGCCGGTTCTCCACCATATCGATGCGGCCGTAGCCGTTGGTGCCGGCGATATCGTTCATGGCGTAGATGATGTCGAGGAAGCTCATCGGAGTGCCGTCAAGCGCGCAGGGAACGCCCTGATCGAACTCGATTTCCACGTAGGTGGGCTCATCGGGCGCGCAGGCCGGATCGCACGTCATGGTCCAAATGTCCGCCGGCGGCTCGCACCAGGGATCTTCCAGCACGCCGCACTCGATGGCCCGGCCCCACAGATTGTCGTCGATGGAATAGGGCTTGTCGGTCGTGGCCTTCACTGGCACGCCGTGGGCCGCCGCCCACTCGATCTCGTCGGCCCGGCAGCCGAGATCCCAGTTGCGCACCGGCGCGATGATGGTGAGCGCCGGATCCAGCATGAGCACCGAAGATTCGAAGCGCACCTGGTCGTTGCCCTTGCCCGTGCAGCCATGGGCCACGTACTTGGCGCCGAACTGGTGGGCCACCGCCACGAGATGCTTCGCGATGAGCGGCCGCGAGAGCGCGCTCACGAGCGGGTACTTGTTCTCGTACATGGCATTGGCGGCCATGGCGCAGGAGAGGTACTCGTTGGCGAAGGTCTCCCGCATGTCGATGACGGCGCAGCCGATGGCGCCGGTGGCGAGCGCCTTGGCCTTGATGGCCTCGAGGCCCTCGTGCTCCTGGCCGAGATCGCCCACGACGGCGATGACGTCGAGATCGTATTCCTCTTGCAGCCATTTGATGCACACGGAGGTGTCGAGGCCGCCGGAGTAGGCGAGCACGCACCGTTCCTTCTCGCCGGGGGCCGGCTTGGCGGAGATCTGCGGGGCGTCGTGAAGGGATGAGTTCGTCGTAGTCATGGGAGTTGCCTTTCGTGTCGGGAGCTGCTTTTGGGTTTCCTTATGGGGTGCCCGGCTCGCTTTGCGATGGAAAGGCGTGGCGTGAAGTCGCGTCTGGGACGATGCGCAGGGTTCCTGCGCGATGGTGCTTGAGGTTTCGAAGAGGAACTTCGGGAGGCCACGGCCTTTGGCGGACCCGGGCGGGGCCGCGCGGCGGTGCGCTGAGCGCGCGAAAAGATCTGCTACGCGCGTCGGCGTCGCAGAGAAGAGGTACGTCGGCGTCGGTCGACGTAAGCCGTGGCGAGGAACTGGGAGCACGGGGCAGCAGCAGCGATTCCGCTGTGCTTGGAAGCTATGAGAGCTGCTGCCTGCATCGTGACAATTCCTTTCAAGTACGCGCAGCCGTCCGAGTTATGGGGCCCTGGCGCCTTGCACCGTAAGCCCTCGGCTGTGCGGTTGACGGCATTATGCCCTAATTTATGAGTCGTCAACCCCGAATTTCAAAATTTTTGCGGAAACGGCGCAATTTAATTGTGCACTGTGCTGTGCAGTTGCACAAAAATCTGCTTATTCTACCTGGGAAATTGTGCGCTTATATACAAGAGCGACCCAAGCTTTTTGTGCAAGGGTCGCTCGATGAGGGCTCGATGTGATGGCGTTTTACAGCAACTGCTCCAGCTTCTGAACCAGCACGTCCACGTCGGCTTCCGTGCAGATGAGCGGGGGCAGGAAACGCAGCGTATGGGGGCCGGTGGCGTTCAGGACGAGGCCCGCTTCCAGGCCGGCGGCCACCACATCGGGAGCCGACGGCGCCTCATGGGTGAGGTCGATGCCGTTCATAAGGCCGAAGCCGCGCACCTCCTGCACGTGGGGCAACCGGGCCAGCCGCTCGCGCATATAGGCGCCGACCGACTCGATCTGCGCCCCCATACCCGGGGCGAGCAGCGTGGACAGCGTCACATGGGCCGCGGCCATGGCGATGTTCGAGCCGCCGAAGGTGGTACCGTGATCGCCCGGCGCGAACGCCGCCGCGATGGAGCTTTTGGCCGCGCAGGCGCCGGCCACCACACCAGAGGCGATGCCCTTGGCCATGGTGACGATGTCGGGCAGCACGCCGAAGTTCTGGAACCCGAACGGCAAGCCCGTGCGGAAGATGCCGCTTTGCACCTCATCGCAGATCATAAGCGCACCGCGCTCTTCGGTGAGACGGCGAATGGCGCCGACGAACTCCTCGGTGCAGGGGTGCACGCCGCTCTCGCCCTGGATGCACTCGATCATGACGGCGCAGATGCGGTCGCCCTGAGTCTCGAACAGACGCTCCAAAGCTTCCACGTCGTTGATGGGCGTGGCCGTGAACCCGGCCGGCAGCGGCTGGAAGGCCTCCTGCTTGGCCGGCTGGGCCGTGGCGGCCAGCGTCGCCAAGGTGCGGCCGTGGAAGCTCTTGGCCAGCGTGACGATGAGGCGCGGGGCCAACTCGGCGTCTTTGCCGGCAGCCTCGGTACGGCGACGCGCATACAGGCGCGCCAGCTTGATGGCGCACTCGTTGGCCTCGGCGCCGGAGTTCGCGAAGAAGGTCTTCCACGTCTCGGGGCTCGGCTCATCGACGTAGGCGTTCAGCATGTTCGACAGCAGCTGGGCCACTTCCCCGCGGTGCTCGATGTAGTAGTAGTTGCTCACGTGGATGAGCTTGGCCGCCTGATCGCTCACGGCCTGCACGATGGAGGGGTGGCAGTGGCCGAGGCTGCACACGCCGATGCCGGAGAGGAAGTCGAGGTACTCCTTGCCGGTATCGTCGATGAGCGTCATGCCGTGGCCTTCGACGAATTCCACGGGCTTGCGGGCGAAGGTGCCCATCACGTATTCGGATTCCAAAGCCATTTCGCGGGCGAGAGTCATGGGATGCTCCTAACGGTTTTCAATGAGTTTGGCGGCGAATTTGCTCACCGGCGAGACGTTCAGGAACTGGGCGGAAGCGAGGCCGCCCACCATGGTTCCCATGCCGGAGTCGGTGAGCATTTCCAGCAGAAGCGCATGGGGCACCGTGCCGTTGATGATATGGGCCGCGCTGACGCCGGAATCGAGGGCGCGCACGCAGCTCGCCAGCTTCGGAATCATGCCCGAGGCCAGCTTGTCGCCGCGCACCATGGCCTCGGCCTCCCCCAGCGACATCTCGGCGATAAGCGAGTCGGGGTCGGGGTAGTTCTCGTAGAGGCCGTCCACATCGGTGAGGAAGATGATCTTGTGAGCGCCGATGGCCGCGGCGATGTAGCCGGCAGCAACGTCGGCGTTCACGTTGTAGCAGCCACCGTCCTCGCCAATGGCGATGGAGGCGATGATGGGAATGTAGTCGTCGGCCACCAAGTCCTCGATGAGCGGCGTGTTGATGCGCGTGATCTTGCCCACACGCCCCAGCCGCGGATCGGCCTGCTCGGCCACGATGATGCCGGCGTCGGTGCCCGACACGCCCACGCCCATGTTGCCATGGGCGTTCATGGCCTCCACCAGCTGCTGGTTCACTTCCCCGGTGAGCACCATGCGCACAAGATCCATGGCGTCGTCGGTGGTGACGCGCTGGCCGTCGACGAACTCCACCGGCAGATCGAACTTGGCGAAGGCGCGGTTGATGGCCTTGCCGCCCCCATGGACGAGCACCGGGTTCACACCGAGAATCTTCAAAAGCACGATGTCGGCCATGACCTCGGCAGCCAGCTGGGGGTTCTCCATGGCCGAGCCGCCGTACTTGATGACGATGGTCTTGCCCGTCACCTGCTTGAGCCATGGCATGGCCTCGTAGAGGATCTCGCCGGTGCGTACGGATACGCCCTCGGCGCGAGCTTCGTTAGCGTATTTCATGAGCGGTAGTCTCCATTGATCGTCACGTACTCGTGTGAGAAGTCGCAAGTCCACATCGTGGCCGACTCCTCCCCCGCGTGCAGATCCACCTCGATGGCCACTTCGGGTTCTTCGAAGCGACGCAGGGCCTCTTCTTCGTCGAAATCGACCACCAGACCGGCACGGCACACGGGCAGGCCCAGTATATCGATATCCACGTCCTCCTGGTTGAAACGGGCGCCGGAGCGTCCGAGGGCGGCGGCAACGCGGCCCCAGTTGGCGTCGTGGCCGTAGACCGCCGTCTTCACGAGCGGCGAGTTGGCCACCGTGCGTGCGGCGGCATCGGCATCGTCGGCCGTGGCGGCCCCGCGCACGGTAACGGTGATGAGGCGCGTTGCCCCCTCGCCGTCGGCGGCCATCTTGCGGGCGAGCGTCGTCGCAAGCTGGTCGAGGGCGCGCTGGAAGGCGTCGAAGGCTGGCGTGCCGGACGTGAAAGCGGGGCCGTCGGGCGCGGCAGCGCCGGAGGCCAGGGCGAAGCAGGTGTCGTTGGTGGAGGTATCGGAGTCCACCGTCACCTTGTTGAAGCTCTTGTTCACCGCCGCCGTGAGGGCCTGCGACAGATCGGGCGCCGCGATGGGCACATCCGTGGTGATGACGGCGATCATGGTGGCCATGTTCGGCATGATCATGCCCGCGCCCTTGCACATGCCGCCCACCGTGAAGGTGACGCCCGGGTATCCGATGCCGTCACCGGAGAAGCTGACCGAGCCGTGCTTGGGGCAGGTGTCCGTGGTCATGATGGCACGGGCCGCCGTTGCGCCTTGGGATGTGCGGCCGGCGAGATCGTCGGCTGCGGCGGCCATGGCCGCAAGCGCCGCCGGCACGCCCTCCGCGAAGGGCGCAAGGCGCAGGTGCTGGCCGATGACGCCCGTAGAGGCCACGAGCACCTCGTCGGCCGGGCAGCCCACGGCCTCACCGACGAGCTCGGCGGTCTTGCGGGCGTTTTCCAAACCGATCTCGCCCGTGGCGGCGTTCGCGATGCCAGAGTTGACGACGACGGCCCGGGCGCACCCGTAGGCGGGAGATCCGGCGCCTCCTTCGTTCAGGTGCTCGCGGGACACGCGCACGGGCGCCGCGCAGAACACATTGGTCGTGAAGGTGGCCGCCGCCGCACAGGGCTCGTCGGCCACGACGAGCGCCATGTCGAGACGCTCCGGGTCGGCCCTAAAGCCCGCGTGCACGCCCACAGCGGAAAAGCCGAGCGCGCTGGCCGCATTGCCCTCAGGATCGAAAGCGAAAGTGTCGTTCTCGGTCATAGGTCCTCTCTTTCCCCCGGGACGGCGCCTCACAGCCCTCGTCCCCTTCCAGCTCTATACAGGGTTGGCAATCTCTTCCAAACCGCAGGTCTCGGGCAGGCCGAACACGATGTTGGCGCACTGCACGCCCTGGCCGGCCGCGCCCTTCCCCAAGTTGTCGATGGCGCCGGTGGCCACAATCATGCCAGCAGGATGGACGGCCACTCCCACTTGGGCGCGACAGGTTCCCGCCACCGAGGCCGTGCGCGGCTGCACCCCGGCGTCCATGACGGACACGAGCGGGCTTGCCGCGTAGAAGTCGCGATACAACTCCACGAGCTCCTCGGTGGTGGGGGCAGCCCCCGAAGCCAGCGGCAACGTCACCGTGGACAGCAGTCCGCGGTTGAGCGGGGCGAGATGCGGCGTGAACACGAGCCGGCCCTCGAGCCCCAGGATCTGCTCGATCTCGGGAGTGTGGCGATGGGTGCCCACGCCGTAGGCCTCCAGGTTCTCGTTGGCGAAGCAGTAATGGGTGCGCTCCGTGGCCTTCTTGCCCGCGCCGGTCACGCCCGAGACGGCATCGGCCACCACCGGCGCCACCGCGTCCACGAGCCCCGCGCGGATAGCGGGCGCCGCAGCGAGCGAGGTGGCCGTCGGATAGCAGCCGGCGCAGCCCACGAGCACGGCCTCGCCGGCAGCGCGGCGCTCGGCCGCGGCGGCCAACTCATCGCCCGTGAGCTCGGGCAGTCCGAAGGCGGCCTGGGCCAGAAGATCGGTGGCCGTATGAGGCGCGTACCACTTCTCGTAAATGGCCGGATCCTTCAGGCGGAAATCGGCCGACAGGTCGACGACCGTGACGCCGGCGGCCATAAGGTCGGGCGCCATGCCCATGGCTGCCTTGTGGGGCACCGCCAGAAACACCACGTCGAAGGCAGAGAAGTCGGTGTTCTCGTGGGTAGAGAACGCCAAATCGGTCACGCCGGTGAACGCGGGGTAGGCCTTCGCGATAGGGGTTCCCGCCAGCGCGTCGGAGGTCGCCGCCGCCAGATCGAACTCAGGATGGCGCGACAGCAGGCGCACCAGCTCGATGCCGGCGAAACCGGCCGCTCCTACAACTCCCGCTCGATAGCCCATAGAAACTTCCTTCCTCTATGCCCGTTGCGTATTCGGCTCTTTCTTGAGCATATGCACAAAGTTGAGCTTTTTCGTTGTTGTTTTCATCATACCCCCACTGGAGCCGTCCCGAAGGCAAAAAGCTCCGTTTATGACAACTTGGAGCAGGTTGCGCCCCTTCCCTACCCCGCACGCCCCCTTCCGCTAGACTTAAGCGCACATCTTTTGGAAAGGAGCTCCCATGAGCAACAAAGGCAAGAAGGTCAAGGTGCACTACACCGGCACGCTGGACGACGGCACCAAGTTCGATTCGTCCGTGGACCGCGGCGAGCCCATCGAGTTCGTCTGCATGGCCGGCCAGATGATCCCCGGCTTCGACGCCGCCGTGGAGGACATGACCGTGGGCGAGAAGAAGACCGTGCACATCCCCGCCGCCGAGGCCTATGGCGAGCGTGACGACGCCATGGTGCAGAAGGTGCCCGTGGATCAGATCCCCAACGCCGACCAGCTGCCCGTCGGCCAGACCGTCTACATGATGGGCCCGGGCGGCCAGCCCTTCCCTGTGTTCGTGCAGTCCATCGAAGACGGCATTGTCACCTTCGACATGAACCATGAGCTGGCGGGGAAAGACCTGAACTTCGACATCGAGCTCGTGGAGGTTGAGGACTAACCCTGGTTGTCCGGTCGGGAGTTGGCGGAGGGGGCACCGTGCTCAAACAGCATTGAAGTGCAGGGCTCGTCGGGGGTTCCGACATTTCCTAATGCACTTCAATGAACTGCGCGCGGCACCCCCTCCGCCAACTCCCGGCCTACTCTTACTTACTTGAGCTTACTTGAAGCGACCCCGCCGACTTTGGCGGGGTCGCTTTGCGTTTGGGAAAACCGAGGCTGCCCTGGGTGGGAAATTGGCAGCCGGCAAGGCTTGAGAGTCGGTGACTCAGCGCACCAGGCGATCGCGCGACAGATGCAAGCGCGGCAGCACGGGGCCGACGAAGAGGTGGCACCATGCGGCAAAGCGGAGGCGTCTGCTGCGACGAACCTAGGCGAGCGCTTCGGACAGAGAAGCCTCGAACGCCTCGGAGGCGACGGGCTTCGCCTCGGTTTTCTTCTGGAAGAGGCCCTTGAACGCGGAGGGCAGGGCGGCCCAGACGCCAACCTGGGGCACGGCATCGGCCTCGACAAGCGACTGCACGGCGCTGGAGGCGGCCTTTGAGCTGATGCCCATATGGGCGAAGCGCTGCTCCAGCTTGGCGCAGTAAGCGGCGTCGGCGGAATCAAGGGAAGCAACGGCGGCTGCGGCCTGGTCGTTGAACAGTTTCATGATAGTTCTCCTTTCGACGGCGCCTAGTTTAGGCCCACGATAAAGGTCATCGTTTGGTCGATCGGATGAACCCGTGCGCTTCTATTTGTGCAGTTGCACAAGATTATCGTCTGCAAGATCGGCTTCGCGACGATGAAAGAAACAGCATGCCCCCCTCCCTCGCGCCGATAGCCCCAATGATGCGGGAGCCGAGCTATGTCAGGTACGCCAGCGCGAGCAACGCCGCCAGTTCGCGGTCGGTCGCGTCCTGCACGGAGAGGACCTCCTTTATCTTCTTCAGGCGGTAGCGCACGGTGTTCGGGTGCTGGAACAGCGCCTCGGCCGTGCGGCTCACCTCGCCATAGGCGGCAGCGAACGCCTCGGCCGTCGCACCCAAGTCGGCGTCGTGCTCAGCATCGTAATCGAACAGAAGCGAGCGCAGAAGGTCGGCGGCACGCGCGTACAGGCGGTCGCTTCGGGCCGCCGCGCGGAAGGCGTCGAAGCGCAGGGTCGTCCACCGCACGATGCCCGCGTCCTCACGCTCGGCCGTGCGCAGGGCGGCCATGGCCTGCCGCACCGCCAGATCCCCCTCCCCCAGGCTCACCTCCTGGCTGATGCCGCACACCAAAGGCCCGGCCGTGGCGATGCATTTCGCCAGGTCGGCGTCGGAGATGGCGATGGCCTTCAGCGGGGGCCTCTTGAAGGAGACGAACCCCAGAAGCATCTCGCGGTAGCGGCACACAAACGTGCGCTCGACGTCGTCCCAGCGCTCACCATAGCCGGTAAGCACCCCTTCCACCACCTTCTGCAATGCGCGCAACGATGCCCCGTCGTCGGTGACGGGGCGTATGGCCAAACACTGAATGGTGGCTCCCGTGACCCCTGCGATGGTGAAGAACGTAGAGCGCACGGCGTGCTCGTCGGAGGGTGCCAGAATGAGGTCGATCAGGTGGTTGCGCTCCCACTCGGCGGCATCGTCGTCGAGCAGGTTCATGAGGTCGGCGATGACCCGTTCCATGTAGCGCCCCTCGTAGAAGAACACGGGCACGCCCCGCGCGGCCGAGGCCTGCACCACCGTGGGCGGCAGCTCCTTCAGCACCACGGGCTTCACGGCCACCGCCGCCACGCCGCACTCGATGAGCGCAAGCAGCGCTTCTTCAGCCAGATCGGGGTGTACGCCGGCGAAACCCAGCGTGGTGAACACGAATTCGCCCTGGGTGAACACCTCGTAGCCGCCCGTGAACGGCTCGTGATCGAGGGTGCCCACGCCCGTGACCTCGCGCGCGGCCGCCCCGTCGCAGGGAGTCGCCAGCCAAATGCTGTCGAAGGCCCTCATATTCATGACATCGCCGACGGTGATCATAGCCTCTCCTTGTCCTCGTGCCGGGCGGAACGGCGGAAGGTGCGTTTGCGGAGGAAGGAGCCTTCGGGGATCGCAAAGGGCGCAGACTCATCGCATACCGCCTTGTCTGAGACGGAAAGCGCGGCAGAAGCCGAACCGTCGGAGGCATAACGCGAGGCATCTCCTACGAGGATACGATAGAGGTTGCAGGAGCGGTTGGCCGCGGCGGCGGGTTCCCAGTCGGTGGCAGTGGCGCGGGACAGGGCCTCCTCCACCGTGGCGGGGGCATCCTCGTCGTGATTGTCGGGGCCGAAGGTGTTGAGCCAGTGCAGATCGCGCACAATGAGTCGGCGGCTGGACTCGTGAGGCGCAAGGACTTCCAACTCGTCGCCTTCCGCAAAGCGATTGCGGCACAGGAGGTACAGGTACTGCGGATCGTCGGGAAATCCTTCGACTTCGCGCTGCACGCTTCGCTCTGGATGACGCGGGGAGGATGCGACGACGTCGGCCACGTGCATGGTCTCCTGCTCGTAGCCATCGTAGGCGGTCGCCTGTTCAGCCTCGGAGAAATAGAAGCCAGTGCCGTAGGGACGGTGGGATACGGCCAGAAGCTCGTCGGCCACGACCTCGGGCGGCTCGCCGTCGAGCACCCGGCGGTAGGCGCCCACCACGGTGGCCACATAGAAGGCCTTCTTGTTGCGGCCCTCGATCTTGATGGAATCCACCCCCGCGTCGGCCAGCGCCCGCAGGTGCGCGAGCATGTTCAGATCCTTCGCGTTCATGATGAAGGTGCCGAGATCGTCCTCCTCGATGGGAAAGAACTCTCCAGGGCGCTTCTCCTCTTCCAGCTGGTAGCTCCAGCGACAGGGTTGGGTGCAGTGGCCCTTGTTGCCCGAACGGCCGGTGAGGTAGCTGCTGATGAGGCAGCGGCCCGAGACGGCCATGCACATGGCGCCGTGGGCGAAGGCCTCGATCTCCAGATCGGGCGGCGCGTCCTGGCGCAGGCGGGCGATATCAGTGAGCGACATTTCGCGAGCGCACACCACGCGGCTCGCGCCAAGAGAGTGCCACACCCGGGCCGCAGCCGCATTGGCCACCGAGGCCTGGGTGCTCACATGGCGCTCCACCCGCGGCGACACCTCCCCGGCCACAGCGAAGGCACCGAGGTCGCCGATGATGAAGGCGTCCACCCCGGCCGCGTCCAGCGCGCGGAAGAACGCCGGCAGCCCGTCGATGTCGTCGGGGTGCATGAGAATGTTGCAGGTGACGTGCACCTTCACGCCGTGCTCGTGAGCAAAGGCCACAGCAGCGGGAATCTCGTCCATGCGGAAGTTCGCCGCCCGCGCTCGCATGCCGAACCGCTCGGCCGCCAGATACACCGCATCGGCCCCGAAGGCCACGGCGGCCCGCAGCTGTTCCATCCCACCCGCCGGCGCGAGCAGTTCCATCGGCATGCTTCCCAACGAGCTACCCCTCGAACGTCACGCGGGCACCCTGGGGGGTGTCCTCGATCACGAAGCCGAGATCGGCCAGGCCGTTGCGGACGCCGTCGGCCACGGCCCAGTTCTTCTCTTTGCGGGCCGTCGCGCGGGCCTCGAGCAAGCGCGCCACGGCGATCTCCGGATCATCGCCGTCATAACCGGCCAAGTCGGCCGCGAGCGCCACCACTTCCACCGGGTAGGCCTCCCCCACCTCGGCGGCCGTCACATCGATGCCGAGCACGTCCATGAGCTCCACGATGGCGTCGCGCGCCTCGCGCACGGCGGCGGCCTCTTCAGCCGCAAGGGTCTTCGCATCGGCCACAAGCGCATTCGCATCGCTCACGAACGAGAAGATCTCGCCCAAGGCCGCCGGCGCGTTGAAGTCGTCGTCCATCGCCTCGGTGAAACCGGCGCGCAGAACGGCCACACGATCGGTGAGCGCCGCGGCGTCCAGCGTGGCCGCAAGGGCAGCTGCGGGCGTCTCGGGCTCAAGGGCCGCCTCGCCGCGGGGCGTGCCCGTTTCCAGCAGCCAGTCCAGGGCCTTCACGGCGTTCTCGATACGCGTGAGGGCCGCGTCGGCCTCGGCAACGCGCTGCTCGCCGAACACGAGCGGGCTGCGGTAGTGGCTCTGCAGCATGAGCATGCGCAGGGCCGCCGGTCGCACCTGCTCGAGCACCTCGTGCAGCAGCAGGAAGTTGTTCAGCGACTTCGACATCTTCTCGGTCTCGCCCGTTTCGGCGTTGGCGATCTGCAGCATGCCGGAGTGCATCCAGTAGTTGGCGAAAGTGCTGTCGCAGGCGCACTCGGACTGGGCGCGCTCGTTCTCGTGGTGCGGGAACACCAAATCGGCCCCGCCGCCGTGGATGTCGAAGGGCAGCCCCAGGTACTTCTCGGACATGGCCGAGCACTCGATGTGCCAGCCGGGACGGCCCTCGCCCCAGGGGGATTCCCACGCCGGCTCGCCGGGCTTGGCCGCCTTCCACAGGGCGAAGTCCAGCTCGTCGCGCTTGCGCTCCTCCAGGCCCTGGCCGTCGGCGCGCAGCTCGCGGTGACCGCTTTCCGCCTCGTCCACGTCGCGGCCCGAGAGCTGGCCGTAGCCCGGGTAGGAGCGCACGTCGAAGTACACGTCGCCCTCCGACACGTAGGCATGGCCGCGCTCGATCAGGCGCTCGATGAGGGCGATCATGGCGCCGATCTCCTCCGTGGCCTTCGGGCGGATGTCCGGATCCTGCACGCCGGCCGCGCGCATGTCCTCGATGAACAGGCGCGTGTACTCCTCGGCCACTTCGGCGGCCGTGCGCGCCTCCTCGGCAGCGCGGCGGATGATCTTGTCGTCCACGTCGGTCACGTTCTGCACGAAGGTGACATCGAAGCCGCGCCAGATGAGGTAGCGGCGGATCATGTCGAAGGAGATGAACGTGCGCGCGTTGCCGATGTGGATGCGGTTGTACACCGTCGGCCCGCAGACGTACATGGAGACCTTCCCGGGCTCGACAGGTTCGAAGTCCACCTTCTGGCGGCGGCGCGTATCGTACAGCTTGATCATAAAAGCTCCTTCGGGCGTTCATTCAGAATGAGAGCCATTGTAGCGCAAGAAAGCACCCTCACCTTTGCGACACAGGCGATTAAAGCACGAACATCAGCTCAACAAGCCAACGGCTTTTAGCATGACGTCCTTACGCTTGGCTGCGCCCGCTACGATGCGTTGCGCCATGGCGTAGGCGTCGTCGCCCGCGCCAACCTTTGCCAATTCGATAGCAGCCGTCTCAAATGCCGCTTCCATCGAACCGACCAATTCCTCAAGAATCGTCGCGGCCACTCGAGCAGGTCACTCACCGCGCTCCCCCTCTCACGTCTATGCTCAGATCGAGCCCGAGCATGGAAGCGACGACGAGGGCCTTGCCAAACTGAATGGTCTCCTTGCCGTTCTCCAGATCGGAAACGAAGCGCGTACCGCACCCGCAATACTCGGCCATCTCTTGCTGCGAATAGCCGAGCTCTTTGCGACGCGCACGAATGGCTTGCCCCAGGACCTTCATCGAGTTAATGCGCATGATGCTCTCATTACCTATCGGGAATATCTGCCGATCGAGAACTATATCATTACCGATCGGGAATGGAAAGGAAGTCCAGGCGGTTCTATTACCGTTCGGGAATGATATGGAGTGCGAGACTTTCAGGCTACAAGGTGAGCACGAGCACTGTCTGCCCCTACTCTTCCCCGTCGTCCAAGTAGTTGCGCAGCGCCTGCATGCGGCGATCTAGATCGGCGGCGGTCTCGGCCAGATCGGCCAGCTCCGCGGCCACCGCCGCGGCCTCTTCGTCGGGAAGATCCTTCTTGTAGCGCAGCTGATGCTCCAGCGATGCCCAAAAGTTCATGGAGATGGTGCGCAGCTGCACTTCCACCTTCACCGAGCGTTTCTCGCGCTCGAGGAAGATGGGCACCTCGATAATGAGATGCAAACTGCGGTACCCGCTCGGCTTCGGGGAAGCCACGTAGTCGCGCCGTTCGATAAGGATCACGTCATCCTGGGAAAGCAGCGACTCGGCCAGAGAGAACATATCTTCGGGAAAGGTGCAGACCACGCGCACGCCGGCCACGTCGTAGATGTTCTGCTCGATGGAGTCCACCGACATGGGGAAGCCTTTGCGGGCGAGCTTCTTCGCCAGACTGTCGGTACTTTTCAGGCGCGACTTGATGGACTCGATAGGGTTGCGATCGTGCTGCAGCCCGAACTCGGCATCCAGCACGCGAAATTTCGTCTCCACCTCCATCATGGCGCACTCGTAATAGGTCATAAGGCGCCGGTAGGGTGCGAAGTTGCGCTCTAGCATGGCGGCAAACTCGTCGCTGCCCGCCAGCCGCGCCAGCATTTGGTTCGCCAGCTCCTCACGCTGGTTGTGCAGCACATCCAACGCGCTTTGGCCCAACGCGCCCTGGCCGTCGCGCAGCCGCACCACTGCATTCTCGAAGGCCCGCTCCGTCAACCTCGCCATAACCGCTTCCTTCCACGCAATAATCTCCCGCAGGGACTGCGCCCGCGCGGGAGATTATAGGGGACGCGCACGATGCGCGGCGGAATTCTACAACCGTTCTATCGGAACTCTATCGCGCCTCGGCAGCGGCGGACGGGGAAGCTTCGGCGTCGACGCCCTCAAGATGCACGGAGGCGTGCCAGTTGCCGGGCTCGCCGCTTACCTGGTACACGTAGGTAGCGCCGTCCTTCTCGTAGGTGCCCGTGGCGGCGCCGTTGGTGGCAAGCTGGTCGGTCAGGTCGATGGGCTCGACGCCCTCGGGGGCTAAAACCACGTGGCCATCAGTGGACTCGAGCACCATGTCGTCGGCGTTCGGCGATCCGTCTTCGGCGCCTTCCACCGTGTAGTCGTGAATCTCGTAGGTGGTGTCGTCGAAGTCGCCGCCCTCCGAGATCATGGTCATCTGCACCTCGCCGCCTTCGCCATCGGCGTCTTCCACCGTGTAGTTGATCTCGCCGACGGTAGTGTCGCCGTTCTGGCTCATCTGCACGTCCATCTCCACTGGCTCGCCGTTGATGTAGACCGTGGCCTTCTCCACCCAGGTCTCGCCCGTGGCAGCATAGCAGACGCCGTTGGTAACCACGAATACCCCGAGCAATGCCGCGCAGGTGGCGGTCGCGAATTTCAGGGCCGTCGTACGCTTCTTCGTCTTCTCCATGGGAATGCCCTTAACCTTTCCTATCAGGTCAGCAGAGGCATGGACCTCGCCCATCATGGCTTTGTACTGGCTTGAGTTGCTCATCTTCCCACGCCTCCTTCAGTGACTGTTTCAGTAACTTCCTTGCTCGGACAAGTCGGGTGCGCACCGTGGGTTCCTTGATGCCCAGCACCTCGGCGATCTCGCGGGTGCCCATGTCCTCGAAGTAGAACAGGTGCACGACAATGCGGCACTTTTCGGGCAGCGTGCCCAAAGCCGCGTACAGCGCCTCGTGAGCCGGCTCGGCGAAAGCGGGCTCCTCGAAGGGCGGGGCATCGCCGTCGCGAATGTCCCGCAGCTCCACTCGCTGGCGCCACAGACTCCGCCAGAGGCTTTTGCACTCGTTCACCGTGACGCGGATGAGCCAGGCGCGCAGACGCTCGTCGCGGGCGGGTTCGCGCTCGGTTCCGGCCGCCATGGCTCGCCCGCCATCGCACTCGAGCCCGTTGCCAAGCCACGTCGGCGGTTTCTCGTAGAGCTTCAGGAACACCGCCTGCACCACGTCCTCGGCATCGGGCACGCGCCGCGTTTGGTTGAGCGCGATGCGGTACACCATGTCGGCGTAGTCGTCGACGATCTGTCGGTACTGGCGGTTGTCCACGGGTTTCCTTCTCGTCCGTCGAGAAAGCGGCGACAGCGCGGCCGCTAGCTTGCCGCCCCGTCGCCACCTTCCACAAAAGGCCTTTCACAGACAATACGCTTGAGAGCGGAGAAATGTGCGACGCTTGGGAGAGATTTTGGGATTGCGAGAATCAACCTAAAACTGCAGCAGCCCTTCCATGGAGCAGCGCAAGGCGCAGGCGAGGCGGTAGACCGCCTCAGCGGAGGCGCGATTGGTGTTCTTCTGCCGCTGCTCGTACATTTGGATGGAGCGCAAGCTTATCCCCGATCGCTCAGCCAACTCCTCCTGGGTCAAGCTGCACAGCTCGCGCTGGCGCTTCAGTCGTGTCGGCAACGAGGCGGCCGAGCGAGCGTCTTCCCACTCGCCCGCCTGCAGCTCAGCGAAGACGCTCGCGGGGCTCACCTCGCCGACGTCGCTCACCCAGCGGACGCGCAGGACGTAGAAGGCCGCCTTCTCCGGTGCGTAGTCGAAGGTTCAGGTTAGGTTCTGATGGTCGTTAAATGCGGCACACGAGGCAGGTGGCGTAGGCGGTGATGCCTTCTTCGCGACCCTCGTGGCCCAAGTGCTCGGTGGTGGTGGCCTTTACGCCGACGTTTTCCACGGGCACTCCCATGGCCGCTGCCAGGTTCTCGCGCATAGCCTCGCGGTAGGGCGAGAGCTTCGGCGCCTGGGCGGCGATGACGCTGTCCACGTCGATGATCTCGAAACCGCGCTCGCGCACGAAGCGGACCACCTCGGCGAGCAGCTTGAGCGAGTCGGCGTCCTTGTAGGCCGGGTCGGTGTCGGGGAACAGCTTCCCGATGTCGCCGCCGCGCACCGCACCGAGCAGCGCATCGGAGATGGCGTGGGCCAGCACGTCAGCGTCGGAATGCCCGTCGAGCCCCTGATGGTGCGGGATGTCCACCCCGCCCAAAATAAGCTTGCGGCCCGGCGCGAAGGCGTGTACATCCATCCCCAGCCCCGTCCGAAGATTGTGCAGGTCGTTCATTCAGGCTCCTTCCGCCTTCCTCCATCATGTATATCGCCGTTGAGAACCCTTCTCATTTCCCGCTCGGTCATTGAAAGAGTCCGATTTTGCAGCAAATCGCGAGTTATAAGCGTCTGCGCGATGCGCTTCGCCGCATTCCAGGTTTTCTGCCCAGCAAAACCCCAGGTCAGAAATTCGCAGCTTTTGAATGTCTCGAACGAAGCAAGCTCCAGACGCTTATAACTCGCGATTTGCTGCAGAAAATGCCGTCTTCGTCGACCGCTACCGATGCTCGGAGTTCAAAAGCATAGTCCGAACGGCACTGGCGAGAAGCACATAGTCCTCGGGCACCGTGAGCTTGATGTTGTCGCGCTTCCCTTCCACGATCAGCACTTTACCGCCAAGCCGCTCGATGAGCGAAGAGTCGTCAGTTCCCACGAACCCGTCAGACAGCGCACTTGCATGGGCGCGACGGTAGATGCCCGCACGGAAGACCTGGGGCGTCTGAGCATTCCAGAACACCGACCGGTCGGGGGTGCCCACCACCACGCCGTCTTCCACGACCTTCAGCGTATCCACCGCCGGATGCGCCACAATGGCGCCGTCGGCATCGAAGTTGCCCTTGACCATGTTGATGGTGTGCTCGATGAGGTCTGGCGACACGAGCGGCCGGGCACCGTCGTGCAGCACCACGTACTCGTACTCGTCGCCCACCATCTCGAGCCCCGAGAACGCCGACTCCTGGCGAATGGCCCCTGAAGGCGCGAGCACCACCGGCGTCACGAACGGGAACGGGTCGATGGCGCGGGACAAGTACTCGTGCATGCGCTCCTCGGGGCACACGATGACGATGAGCCCCACATCGCCTACCGCGTCGAAGGCCTCGGCCGACCACGTGAGGATGGGCTTGCCGGCAATCTCCACCAGCTGTTTGCCACCTTCTTTGCCGAAGCGCTCCCCTGTGCCACCAGCCAGAATGATAGCCGCCGTCTGGGGCTTTTTGTCCACTTTGCCTTGCAGCTGCAGAAGCGGCGAGCTCAGGGCATCGAAATCGAGCTCATCCATGCAAAAAGACGGCTCGCGAAGAACCGAGGGCTCGGTGACGGGATCGATGATATTCGGCATAAATCCTCCCATGGCGATAGCGTGGCGTTCGAGCGCAAGACCACGAGGGCACGCTCTGATACTTGCTTATAGTATAAGCCATCAGAGGGATTTTCGAATTTTCTCACCTGAATGCCAGTTGAAGGGCGAAATGGCCTTCAACCATGAGCAAAAATGCCAGTTGAAGGGCGAAATGGCCGAATTGGGGCCCTTTTCTGAAGCGAAGTGTCGGCCATTTCGGGGTCGAACTGGCATTTACCGCAGCGTTTCCGGAAACAGCGCGCCGAGACAACGCCGAGGCGGCAATGCTGGGACGGCAACGCTGGGACGGCAACGCCAGCACGTAAAAAGGAGGCTCCGGAGAGCCTCCTGCCATACAGCAAAATCCGCACATGCTGCGCAACCGGAGCGCAGCGCGCTCGTCAAGACCCAGCCTGCGAGGCGAGCCACAAGTGCACCGAGCAAATCGCGGCCGCCCGGCAATACGCTCGGGCAAGCGCCGGTAGCCGAAAACGACCCTATTCCCCTCCCGCCAGGGAACCAGCGGGGGTGCCGGCGCCGCGGCCACTTCCCACACCGGCGTGGCCCAGGTCGTAGTTCGTCAGCAAAAGCTCGGCGTCACGGGCGATGGAGTCGCGCTTGCGGGGCGCCGGGATGGAACCGGTTCCCTCGGAGAACACCAGCTCCTCACCGTCCTCGGACACGGTGACGTCCACCACCGAACCGCTTGTCCAGCGGCCCTCGAGAATCTGCTCGGACAGCGGATCCTCCAGCATGCGCTGGATGGCGCGACGCAAGGGGCGCGCACCGAAGGCGGTGTCAGTGCCCTCTTTGGCCACGAGGCGCTTGGCGGCGTCGTCCAGGTTGATGGTCATGTTCTGGGCGATCATGCGCTCGCGCAGCTCGGCCACCATAAGGTCGACGATCTGCACGATCTCGTCCTCGGTCAGGCTCTTGAACACGATGATCTCGTCGATGCGGTTCAAGAATTCCGGACGGAAGGCGTTCTTCAGCTCGTGCATGACGCGGCTCTTGATTTCCTTGTCGGAAAGCCCGTTCTGCCCCGAGTTCGAGAAGCCCAGCGTAGTCGTGGTGGTGATGTCGCGGGCGCCCACGTTCGAGGTCATGATGATGACGGTGTTGCGGAAGTCCACAGTGCGCCCCTGGGCGTCGGTCAGGCGCCCCTCCTCCAGAATTTGCAGCAGGATGTTGAACACATCCGGATGCGCCTTCTCAATCTCGTCGAAGAGCACCACCGAGTACGGGCGCTGGCGCACGGCCTTGGTGAGCTGGCCGCCCTCGTCGAAGCCCACGTAGCCCGGAGGCGAACCCACCAGGCGGCTCACCGTGTGCTTCTCCATGTACTCGGACATGTCGAAGGACAGAAGCGCGTCCTCGGAGTTGAACAGGAACTCGGCCAGCGCCTTGGAAAGCTCGGTCTTGCCCACGCCCGACGGGCCCAGGAAGATGAACGAACCAGCGGGGCGCTTCGGATCCTTCAAGCCCGAGCGGGAGCGGCGGATGGCCTTGGAAAGCGCCGTGACGGCCTCGTCCTGGCCGATGATGCGCTCGTGCAGAACGCCTTCCATGCGCAGCAGCTTTTCGGTCTCGGCCTCGGTGAGGTTGCTCACGGGCACGCCAGTGGACATGGACACCACGTCGGCGATGTCCTCGACCGTGACGTTCTGCACGGTCTTCGACGTGTCCTCTTCCCACTTCTTCTCGGCCTCTTCGCGCTCCTGCTTCAGGGCCTCTTCCTCGTCGCGTAGCTCGGCGGCGCGCTCGAACTGCTGCTCGCCGATGGCGCGATCCTTGTCGGCGCGCACCTTCCGCAGCTTCTCGTCCAAATCGCGCAGCTCCTTGGGCAGCGTCATGTTGCGGATGCGCATGCGGG
>OLPO01000566.1_pt1 | contig 29740 bp, 22 predicted proteins | sample 1672831 | NCBI WGS metagenome assembly OLPO01 (sample SAMEA3136728, study PRJEB25190) | human gut metagenome
ACAATGTTGCACCGTTTACCTTCTTTGTATATCTGCTGTACAGACTTGGAAAATCTACATCTGTGGAAGCAGCCGAGCTGGATACCCTGCAGACTGCGCTGCACACAGCGTTGCAGCGCACTGCAGCTACGGCATCCACAGGAGCTGGCAGTGGAGCGTCAGAGGCAGCATCAACGGTACATCATGCATCACAGGCTGCTTCAGCAGCATCAAAAGCTGCGGGAACTGCCGCCGGCACTGCAGCCAGACATGCAGGGCTGAAGGTGGCAGCAGTGATCCTCGCCGGTGTAGTAGGCGGTGGTGGTGTTACCTATGGAGTGGTAAAAAATGCAGACAAGATTCCGGTGATCCAGAATTTTGTGGAAGAGAATGATGCTCCGGTGGTAAAAGTTGCAGAAAAACCGAAAGAGAAAGAAAAAACGGAAAGTACAGAAGAACCTGAAACTGAAGTAACAGAGCCTGCGGAAGAAAAGCCTGTTGATCATACACCGGTTAAGACAGAGAGCAATGAAAAGGAAAATATAATTCCAGCGGATGTAATCCAGGAGGGTACCTATGGTGATAATGTGCATTGGTATCTGGGGGCTGATGGTACTCTGGCAGTTACCGGTGAGGGTGAAATTGCGGATGTTGCAGATATGAGCAGTGACTCTACACCATGGTATGCTTATCAGGCGCAGATCAGAAAAATTGCCATCGGAGATGAAATTACCCGGATTGGAAAGGGTACATTTGCGGGAATGGGGTATGTCAAAGAGATTACCATGGCAGATAGTGTGAAGGAAATAGGGCAAAGTGCTTTTTCCGGAGTTATGCCCAGAACCGCAGACCCAGGTGTGCAGCGGACAATTACGCTTTCACAATCTCTGGAAAAAATTGATGAGTACGCTTTTACAGAATCCAATCTTGCAGAGGTAAATATTCCGGACAGCGTGAGAGAAATCGGATATGCGGCATTTAGAAGATGCTATGACTTAAAGAGTGTGACAATAGGCGAAAACTCTAAGCTGGAATCTATAGGTAATCTGGCATTTGAGGATTGTACCTTAGATTCCGGAACAATCAATATTCCATCTACAGTTAAAACCATAAAAAGTGTTGCGTTCGGAAATGGTCATTTTGCAGACCAGGTTGTGTTTTCTGAGCAGCTTCAGGAACTGGGACTGTGTGCTTTTGGATATGGCTCTACCGGAATGAATAAAGTATTTTTTACAGGTGATGCACCTGTGATTTCCGATGATACAATAGCTAAAAATCCTGGAGATACCGTATTTCCGGATACTACAACCATGATTTATTATCCGAAGGATAACCCTACATGGAATAATTATGATTTTACAAAACTGATGAAAGTGGTTCAGGCCACAGGTGTTGATAAAAAGGATATGCAGCATTTTATTGATGGTGAGGTTGAGTAAACAAAGCAATAAGTAGTGGAATCAGTTTAGAAATAGTTATTAGCTTATAAACAAGTATTGAAGCGAATGATTTAATTCGCTTGAAATAAAGAAATACAAGAGGAGGAAAGAATATGTTTTGTACAAAATGTGGAAGAAAACTGGAAGAAGGAGAAATCTGCACCTGTCAGCAGCCAAAAAGTGCACCAAAGATGCAGCCGCAGGCAAAGGTTGAGCCGCAGCCGGTAAAAAAAGAACAGACAGAGGAGCCTAAGCCTGTAGATTCACAGAAAGGTCCGTCAGCTTCACAGCAGAATCAGAAAACCGAAACACAGAGCCAGTCAGCACAGAAGCAGAATGCCGGTTATCAGCAGGGACAACAGTATCAGCAGAATGCTAATTACCAGCAGGGACAGCAGTACCAGCAGAATGCTAATTATCAGCAGAGACAACAGTATCAGCAGAATACCAATTATCAGCAGAATATGAACTATCAGCAGGGCAACATGCGAGGATCCAGAGAAGCAGAATGGGCCAGGGAAAAAGGTACGGAGGCACTGGGAAGTGCAAAAACATTTCTGGGAGCAGCCGGCAGTGTATTAAAGAGACCTGTATCTGAGGCTGTCAGAATGTCCAGCGATTGCACTGGCAAAAGTGGACTTCGCTTTATCACTGTAAAAGCGATATTTACAACCATTATTGTTTTAATCCTGTCTATGGTGACAGCAGGAAAAATCGCATCTGCCTCCAATGGATACTTCAGTTTTTTTGATATCAAGATGCCATATCTGACATTGATCGTACTGTCTCTGATTGCTACCATTGGTTTTGATATGATCAAAGTTGGGATTATGACTATGATGACAAAAGCATTTGGCGGTTCTGCAGCTCCAAAGGCAATGTACTCTGTAGTAGGGGTTCAGGCAGTGTTTGATCTGCTTATCACTGCAGTAATATGTGTACTGATGATTATTTCCCCAAGTATTGCAACGGTTGTTGCTTTTACTCTGGGTCTGGTATATGCAATTGGGCTGACACCTTTTGTTGGATATGCTTCCTATACTGCAGTTACCAACATGGACAAAGACAAGAGAGTCTATGCTTTCTGGATCATTATTATTCTGTTGGTTATTGTAGCATTAGTGATATGTCTTCTTGTGGGCGTAGGGGTTGTAGAAAAGATTGAGTCTATTGTAAACAGTTCCTATGACAGTTACAGCAATTCCCTGGATTCTCTTTTCAATATGTTCAGCTGATTGCGAATATCCGCTTGACTAAACAGATGAACATATGATTGAGGATAAATAAAATGAAGCTAAAATAAGAAAGGAGCAAATTTATGTTAAGAGAGAAAGTAACAAAACTGGCAAAAATTATGTTTACAGGACTGACAATGGCTCTGTGCGTGACAGCATTAAATCCTGCTGTCACAGTAAAGGCTGATATGCTGCAGGAAAGCGAGCCAAATGACAATCTGGCTACGGCAAATCAGCTTCCATTAAACACTTGGATGAGGGGGATAATGGAGGAGGATAACTATGAAACAGATTGGTATCGATTTACGATTCAGCAGAACAGTCAGACATCTATTGAATTGATAGCAAATGATTTAAATAGGAATTCGTTTTGGTATATTAAACTGTATGATTCAAAGAGAAGAGAATTATGTAGTTGGGAAAATGCAAGGACATTGAATTCAAAAACATTAGGATGGGCACCGGGTGAATATTATTTAAGAATATATCATACGTCTAATTGGGGCAGTGGTTGGGAAAGTTGTAGTTATGATTTAATGATACATAACACTCCAACAAATCTTTGGGAAAAAGAAAGATATTATGGGGATAAAAATTTATCTAATTGCAATATTGTTTCTTTAAACAAAGCATATAGTGGATGCTTATATTGTTCATATGATGTGGATTACTATCGTTTAAAACTAAAGGGAACAAATGGGATTTCATTTAAGTTTGTAATGGATGAGACGGTTACTGATCCTGGTAGATGGAAGGTTGAATTTTTTGAATATAAAAGTAGAAATCTTTTAGAAAGTTATCGGATTTCTACGAATGAAACCTTGACAGTACCAAGATGTTCCGGAGATTTGCTCGTGAAAATTTCAAATGATTCGTATGCATCTGGCGATATATATCATTTTCAGGCTGCCAGTAGACCTAGTGCTACACAAATTACCTCTCTGAAAGGTGGTACGCACAGTGCGAATCTCCGTTGGAAAAAGGTAAGCAATGCAACGGGATATTATATCTATCGCAAAGAAATGGGATCAGAATATTATACAAAAGTTGCTAATGTAAAGAGAAAAACAAGCTATACAGATAAGAAGTCTCTGAAAAAAAGTGGATACTATTATTATAAAATTGTAGCTTACCGTAAATCAGGTTCCAAAACACTGAAATCTGCAGCATCCAATGAACGTTATACATATATTTATTAAAACAAAATCCATAACAAAATAAAAACACATATCTTTGAATCATTTTCAAATGATCATTTAAGACCATCGGCTTATTCTAGGCCGGTGGTCTTTTTTTGCCTTTTGGTATCAGAAAAAAATTTAAAAAAAATTCCAAAATATAAAACCTGTCTCCAGTGTCATTCGTCTATAGAGTAGAAAGCAGGAAAGACGAAAGCAGTAAAAAGTAAAAAAATAAAAAATTTTAAAAAACTTAAAACCTGCTTACCACCTCGCTCGTCTATAGAGTAGAAAGCAAGAAATGCAGTAAACAGAAAGGAGAATCAGAATATGAAAAACTGTAAAGAAAAATTTGATGAGAGGATGAGAGAAAATTTTGGAAAAGAGAAATCCCGGAAAGTTTTCCAGGTTGGATATTCAAAAGCTTATCGCTGGCTTTCCCGTGTTCCTACATGGAAGAAACTTATGGATGTGTTGATCAACACAGTATTGTGGTTTGCAATTGTGAAAATTTTTAACCATATCGATCCTATTGAGGAAGGTCTTTACAAGGGAACCAACAGCTTTATTTACCTGGCCAAAAGTCTTCCGTTGACTTTGGCATTTTACCCTATCGGTGCATATGTCAGCCGTTGCTTATTGAATCGGAAGTATAACCGTTGCAGTTACATACAGAAATTTGGAGTATGGCCAAAGATCTTTCTGTTTTCAGCAGTATGGATCGGAATAATCGCACAGATGGATGCATATGCACCAAGAAATGTATATTACCTCTTTATCTGCATTCCGGTTATCGTACAGTTCTGGCCGGAGCTTATGCTCTGCTGGAAGGGACTGTGCCGGTTAGCTGGCAGAGGGAGAAAAGAAAAGAGTATCGTATCCGGAAACTGAGAATCATTGAAGAAGAAACAACAGGAGGAAATAAAGTATGGAATTTTTACAACAGGCAATGGATCATATCGGGGGAAATCTTTTGAATATAGGAGACAGTCTGGAGAGCAGAAATGCCTGGCTGATCGGTACGTTTGTATTGTTTATTCCTTTGGTGATATGGGGATATTCTATGTTTTGTACTGGTCAAAAAGCTCTCTGGGTACTTAGGCTGGTGGCTGTTGCGGTGGTGTCCTTTGGGGTCAGCTTTCTGGCTTCCAGACTGCTTCTGACAGCAATCGGAGTAGTCTTTGCTATTCTGTCGGGAGTTGTTTATATCATAGGTACACTTATTTATATGAAGGTTTTAATGATTGCGTTTCTTATTGTCTGCATCATGATGGCAATTGCTCCTAAGCGCTAACCGAATCAAGTAGCGAAGTGGATTGCGAATATCCGCCTGACATTTGTTCATGACATGGAATTTGGAAAGGAGAAATAAAGATGGGTGAAAAATTATTTAATTTTATAGTCGGGATTCCAGTTTTTTTTCAAAAATTATCGGATTTTTTTGCAGGAAAAACAGGATATCTGGCAGTGCTGGGAGTACTGTTTGTACTTATGGCTATTGGTACACATTTCGTATTTCGTGATGAATACAAAAAGGATAAGAGTGCTGGAACAGCAGAGCGGATTATGTGTGAAGGGATTATGCTGGTAATAGAATTTCTCATCTGTGCAGTTCTTGCAAAGGTAATTGCATTTGTGCTGACTTTATTTTTTATATTGTTGTATACATTTGGAGCAATCGGCTTGTTTATAGCTGGTGTGTTTATCGTCTGGGGAATAAGTAGTATGGCCTTATGTTTCCCGCAGATATGGTAATCTGGGACAACAATAAGAAAGCAGGTCGAAATCAGAGAAAACAGGAAATCACAGGAATTTCAGGAGGTAATGATCATGAAGAAAATTTTAATAGGGATTGCAAGATTTATAGTAAACCAGAATGACCTGGTTGCAACTGGTGGGGCCATTTATGCCTGCCTGAAGATTGGAGGAGAAATGCTGGGGGAGGTTATGGATCCGCTATCATTGATCTTTGTGATTTTGGTCCTGAGACTTTTTTACCCATTGATCCATCTGGTAGCAGGAATCATTGCCAAAGTGCTTAAGACAGCAGCTGTTCTGTACCTGGGACATTGCGGCCAGTCAGCAAGTGCTGACTATGAGGATTATGACTTTGATGAGCAAGGCTATGGCGGCAGTGGACAGAATAGTCAGAATTGGAATAGCAGTAAGACTGAAAATGAAAGCAAAGGGGGTGAGGCCGGACAGACTGCCAGCGATTATGATGTTGCATTGAAATATTTCGGGCTGCAGACACCATTTACGGAAGATCAGCTGAAAGCAAAACACCGCAAATTTATGAAAACTGCACATCCGGATGTTGGGGGCAGTACAGAGGATGCTAAAAGGATTAATTATTACTATGATGTGCTGAAACAGTATGCTGCATAGACAGAAACTGACTATGCATAAGTGAACCGAAGAACAAACAAAAGTCTGAGAAAAAGGAGAAAAACAACATGAAAAACAAAATGGTAAAAGCTTTATCAATTATGATGTCTCTGTGTATGCTTGGAGGATCCGGAGTACAGGCAGCTGAATTTTCATCAGGTACAGAGACAGTCAATGAAGTACCAGAAACATCAGAGACAGTGGAGTTTGCAGAAGACACAACTGAGGCTGACGATACGGCAGATGTCTTTAATGCACAGGAGGATGCAGAGCCTTTCTCTGATGCAGAGACACCGGATGAGTTTTCTGCTGATGAGGAGGTAGATGAAATTCCGGAAGCACAAGACCCGGGAAGTATTGACAGTACCCTTGCTGCCAGGTACAAAAATGCTGTGGTAGAGGCGGAGCTGGAAGCAGATCCCAATGTGAAAACAACCTGTAAGGTTTATAACGGCAGCAATCTGGAAAATCAGGATTATTCCACATTTGGGTCCTGTATAGATTCCTATGAATGTACCAGTCCGGATGGGGGCATCATGCGTGTACAGTTTGGTGCTGTTGATGGAAAAACGCTGGTAGAGTACTATGATACCGATTACAATATCCAGAAGACAGTGACGGTACCTCTGGCACTTCCAAAATATGGTGCCTTCTATGAGAGTGGAAATTATTATTATATCCTTACAGGACAGGATAATCCCGACAACAATGATGCAGTTGAAGTATATCGCGTGACAAAGTATTCCAAAGACTGGAAGGTACAGGGATCAGCAAGTCTTTACGGAGAAAATACAAAGAAAGCTTTTGACTTTGGCTCAGCGAGAATGACAATGAACGGAAATATCCTTTATGTAAGAACCTGTCATGTAATGTACGGCGGACATCAGGCAAATGTTACTTTTTCTGTTAACACAGATAATATGACAGTAGTGGATAAGAAAACCGATATCAGCAATGCAAGCACAGGCTATGTAAGTCATTCTTTTAACCAGTTTATACAGATTGATCAGGGGAAGATGACAGCCCTGGATCAGTGCGATGCTTTTCCAAGCAGGGCACTTGTAATGCTGAAGTACAGTGCAGATCTTAGCGAAGGTAAATTTGTTCCGGATTTTAATTACGTCTCCAGTGAAGAGATGGAAAGACGTAAATGTGCCCAGACAGATATTATGAAGGTAGGCGGTAATGTAGGTGACAATTATACAGGAACTTCAGCCGGAGGATTTGAATATTCTGATTCCTGCTGGCTTGTGGCCGGAAACTTTGATACAGATGGTGCCGGTTCATCCAGAAATGCATTCATAGCAGCAGTGCCCAAGAATGGTGGTGACCCGGTAGTCAGATACTTTACTAATTATGGGGGAACAGATGACAGTGCGTCAACTCCCCATCTGGTGAAAACAGGCAGCAACAGTTTTATCTTGCTGTGGTCCAGTCAGGGAAAGGTTTACTATACAGCAGTGGATGGAAACGGACAGCAGTCCGGTCAGACCTACAGCATGGATGGAAATCTGTCAGGTTGTCAGCCAACAGTGATTAATGGAAAATTATGTTGGTACACCTGGAAAAATAATGTAAATGTTTTCTATGAGATCAATCTGTCTGATCTTTCCGGTACACGTGCAGTGAAGATTGTAAACGGACATAAGTTCTCTTATGGAAAAGAAGTGACAAACGGAACAGTTACAAGAACCTGTACAGTATGCGGTGAGAACCAGGACAATGTGGCTGTGCCTACATCCATGGAACCGGTATATACCAAAGCAAACGGACACCTGGCTTATTTGCGCGGAAATATTGAGCTGGATCCGGGAACCTACCAAATGGTATGTGGACCATGCTTTACAGCTTCCGGTGATCGTCTCAGTGACTGCCAGGTGACCAGTTCAGATCCGGATGTAGTATCTGTAAAAATGCTGGGATCTACAGATGCTCAGATTACAGTGCACAAATCAGGAAGTGCAGTTCTGACTATTCAGTCCAAATATAATCCGGATGCAGTGGAAACTGCAAATATTTCTGTGGGAATTTTGGATAGCAGTCATTATGATATGTCAGTTTCAGAGGAAAGCTTTGTGTATGATGGAACAGAGCACAGACCTGTTGTGAAATTGTACAAAAAAGGCCTTGCACAGGAGGTCAGCACAGATAATTATACAGTAGAGTATGAAGGAGATCTGGTAAATGCAGGTACTGTCAATGTAAGTGTGAAGGGAACAGGAACTCTTGCTGGCAGTATCAGCAAAGAATTTGTCATTAAACCGGCAGAGCTTTCCGGATGCCAGGTCACAGTGTCGGAAAAACCGGTCAGCTTCGTGAAAGGTAAGAAATCTGTTACGGAATATACTGTCAAAGACGGAGACAGAACCCTGACAGAGGGTAAAGATTTTACGGTATCCTATAAGAATAATGATCGTCCGGGAACTGCACAGATCATCTTCAGTGGAACGGGCAATTATCAGGGAGAGGTAAGAAAAAGCTTTACGATTGTCCGTGAAGAGAAAGAAGATAAGAATAATACCGAGAATAAAAACAATACCGGAGACAAGAACAACACGGAGAATAAAGACAATACCGGAGATAAGAACAACACGGAGAATAAAGATAATACCGGAGACAAGAACAACACGGAAAATAAAGACAATACTGGAGACAAGAACAACACGGAAAATAAAGACAATACCGGAGATAAGAACAACACGGAGAATAAAGACAATACCGGAGACAAGAACAACACCGAAAATAAGGATAATACCGGTGACAAAAACGATACTGAGAACAAGGGAGATGATGAAAACAAAAAGGATAATGTAGAGAATAAAGACAATACCAATAATAAGGAAGACAGCGAAGAAAAAGATAATACAGATAAGAAAGATGATACAAATAAAAAAGATGACACAGAGAACAAAGATAATACCAATGGCAAAGATGATGTAAATAAGAAGGACGATACAGCGACTCACACAATGGATGAATGTACCATCCAGGTTGCTGCTGAAAAACTTATTTACAACGGAACAGCCCAGACACCGGGCGTAACAATTACATATGAAGGAAAGGCTCTGACAGAAGGACAGGACTACACACTTTCCTATGAGAAAAACACAGATGCCGGAATGGCCAATGTAGTGATCCAGGGAAAAGGCATATATACAGGAGAAGCATATAAAACCTTTGAGATCGCCCGTGCAGATGCATCTGTAAGTGTATCCTCCAAAACAGTAACTATGGGAAAGAAAAAACTGGCACTGGCAGACTGGATGACTACAGACGGAAAGGTTACTTATAAATCATCAGATTCCAAAACTGTAAAAATCTCCGGTAATCAGTATATTGCACTGAAACCTGGCAAAGCAGTCATCACGATTTCTGCAAAACAGGGGCAGAACTACAATGCACTGCCGGCTACAAAGGTTACTATTACAGTCAGACCGCTGAATACTACAGGGGTTAACCTGAAACCAGGCAGAAAAGGCCAGGTAAAAGTATCCTGGAAGTCTGTGAAATCCATAAGCGGCTATCAGATTCAGTACAGTACTTCTGCAAACATGAAAAAAGCAAAATCTGTCATGGCAAAAAGCAGTGCAAAGAATGTAATTCTGAAAAAGCTTTCTTCCAAAAAAAACTGCTACGTTCGCATCCGTACTTACAAGACTGTAAAAGGAAAGAAATATTATTCCGGATGGAGCACAGTAAAGAACGTAAAAACAAGATAAGGAAACCTGCGATTCTATGTAAAATGGTAAGCAATCAAAATATGGATCACAACTGATTTTATGATTTGAAAAGGAGAAAAAGTTTATGAAGAATAAAATGGTAAAAGCATTATCAATTATGATGTCCCTGTGTATGCTTGGAAGTTCCGGAGTACAGGCAGCTGAATTTTCATCTGGTATGGAAAATATAACTGAACTGTCTGAGCAGGAAGAGGCAGCAGAAGTTTCCGAAGCAGCAGACAGTTCTGAAGTATCAGAGGAAACCCCGGATGTGGCGGATGATACAGAGACATTCAGTGCACAGGAAGAATCAGAGACATTCTCTGATTCAGAAACTCCGGATGAGTTTTCCGCAGAGGGAGAAACAGAAGAGGTTCCGGGAGCAGAAGATCCGGAAAGTCTTGACAGCACACTGGCTGCCAGATACAAAAATTCTATTGTAGAAGCCCAGTTAGAAGCAGATCCGTCAGTGAAAACAAACTGCAAATTTTATAATATTTCCAATCTGGAAGGCCAGGATTATCCTACTTTTGGACTGCGTGTATCCTCCTATCTGGCCACCAGTCCGGATGGAAGGATCATGCGTGTACAGTTTGGCGCAATTGAGGGAAAGGCGCTGGTAGAATATTATGATACTTCCTATAATATACAGAGTACAGTTACGGTACCGCTGGCACTTCCTGAATTTGGTGGATTTTATGAAAGTGGAAACAGTTATTATATCCTTACAGGACAGAGCAATCCTGACAAGAACGATTCAGCAGAGGTCTATCGTGTGACGAAATATTCCAAGGACTGGAAGGTGCAGGGCTCTGCCAGCCTGTACGGAGAAAATACAAAATATCCATTTGGGTTTGGTTCAGCAAGAATGACTATGGATGGAAACTATCTTTATGTGCGGACCTGTCATGTTATGTACGATGGTCACCAGGCAAATCTGTCTTTCTCAGTTAATACAGATTCCATGTCCATTGTGGATAAACTGACAGGTGTAAGATTCTGGCAGGAGGGCTACGCAAGCCATTCTTTCAATCAGTTTGTGCAGATCGATCAGGGAAAAATGGTTACACTGGATCAGTGTGATGCGTATCCTTCCAGGGCACTTGTGCTTTATAAATACAATACAGATCTCAGTGGTGGAAAATTTGCCCCCAAATTTAATTCCTGGGAACCATCCGAACCGGATCCAACCTACTGTACAAGAACAGATATTTTAAAAGTGGGTGGAATAAGTGGGGATAATTATACCGGAACCTCAGTCGGTTCACTGGAATATTCTGATTCCAACTGGCTGGTAGCTGGAAACTTTGATACAGATGGTTCCGGTTCTTCCCGTAATGTATTTGTAGCGGCAGTACCCAAAGACGGAGGCAGTCCTGTTGTCAGATATTTCAGTAACTATGCAGGAACCAATGACAGTGCAGCTACCCCGCATCTGGTAAAGACCGGAAGTAACAGCTTTGTTCTGCTGTGGTCCAGCAAGGGAAAGGTTTACTATACAGCAATAGACGGAAGCGGGCAGCAGACGGGCAAAACCTACAGTATGGATGGAAACCTGTCAGATTGTGTACCATCTGTGATCAATGGAAAATTAATCTGGTACACAGTCAGAAGGAATGTAAATGTTTTCTATGAGATTAACTTATCTGATCTTTCCGGTGCAAGGGCAGTAAAGATCGTGAATGGACACAAGTATTCCTATGGAAAAGAAGTGACCAATGGAACAGTAACCAGAACCTGTACAGTATGCGGGGAAAGTCAGGGAACTGCAGCAGTACCTGTTTCTTTAGATCCTACGTTGAATTCAGGTGCAAACTATTCATATATACGGGAAAATGTAACTGTGGATCCGGGTTCTACTTATCGGGTAAACTGTAATCCTACTTTTAAAGCATCAGAAAACCGTCTGGATGAGTGTGAGGTAATCAGCTCCGATCCATCTGTGGTATCTGTGAATATGGTCGATAATACCAGCGCAGATATTACAGTACATAAATCAGGAACAGCAACACTTACCATACGATCAAAATACAATCCGGAGGTATTATATACAGCTAACATTTCTGCCGGCATCCTGAACAGCAAGCAGTATCGGATTTCACTTTCTGCATCCAGTTTTTTGTATGATGGAACAGAACACAAGCCTACAGTAACCTTATATAAGGACGGAAAGGTAGTTGATGAGAAGAACTATAGTGTAAGCTATGAGGGTGACCTGGTAAATGCAGGAACTCCAAAAGTAACAGTTACTGGAAAAGGAAGCTTTACCGGAACCTGCAGCACTACTTATACAATAAGACCACGTACATTTTCTGATTGTACAGTCATCGTGCCCGAAGGACCATTTTATTATTATGAAGGTTCTGTTTATGAGGCGGATTATATTGTGAAAGATGGCGATAAAACACTGGTAAAGGGTAAGGACTATACAGTTGACTACAAATATAATAATAAGCCAGGGCATACCTGGGATACACTTCGCGGTATGGGAAATTACAGAAATGACACCATTCAGAAGCAGATTTATATTATTCCGCCAAGCTTTGATCAATCTGTGGTAACTCTGGAAAATGATACGGTTATCTATGACGGACATCCGGCTGAACCTAAGGTGGTTATGACCTTTGGAGAGAAGAAATTGAAGCTGAATCAGGATTACACAGTCAAATATGATTTAAATAATGAACCAGGAACAGCGGTTGCATATGTTAATGGACTTGGAGAATATGTTGGATTTAAAATGTTGTTTTTCACAATTAAAGAAGAAGGTGTTAAAAATATAGATATCAGTAAAGCGAAGGTTTCTGTATCAGGAGATGCAGTGAGAAACGGAAAGAAAGTGAATATGCCGGAAGTGAATCTGGAGCTTAACGGAAAGAAGCTGAATCCGGATAAAGACTTTTATGTAAACTGTTTAAGTACCCTGAAGGGGGAGACAGGAACTATGATCATTACCGGAAAAGGAATTTATACAGGTGTGATTCAGCAGACAATCAGGATCCTCCCGGAAAAAACAAAAGATGATACGGATAAAAACGATACCAATAAAAACGATACCGAAAACAAGGATAACATAGGGGATCAGAACAACACGGAAAATAATACTGATAATAAAGGAGACAAGGAGAATACAGAAAATAAGAAAGAGGACACAGATAAGAAGGAGGATACAGACAAGAAAGAGGACACAGATAAGAAGGAGGATACAGACAAGAAAGAGGACACAGACAAGAAAGAGGATACGGATAAAAAAGAGGATACAGACAAGAAAGAGGATACAGACAAGAAAGAGGACACAGACAAGAAAGAGGACACAGACAAGAAAGAGGACACAGACAAGAAAGAGGATACGGACAAAAAAGACGATACAGACAAAAAAGACGATGCGAACAATAATGGAAATACCGAAAAACCAGATACTTCCGAGGATAACAAGCACCGTGAAGAGGCTTCAGTAAGTGTGTCCTCCATAGCAGTAACTATGGGAAATAAAAAACAGACACTTACGGATTTGGTTCATACAGATGGAAAAATTACCTGCAAATCCTCAGATCCTAAAGTTGTAAAAATTTCCGGTAATAAAATCATTGCACTGAAACCGGGCAAAGCAGTTATTACAATCTCAGCTAAACCGGGTAAAAACTATGGCGCTCTCCCGGAAACAAAGATTACAGTTACAGTCAGACCACAGAATACATCTGGTGTTACTGCTAAATCCAGTAAGAAAGGCCAGGCCAAGATATCCTGGAAGCCTGTGAAATCCATCAGTGGATATCAGATTCAGTACAGTACTTCTGCAAACATGAAAAAAGCAAAATCTGTCACGGCAAAGAGTAATGCAAAGAACGCCACTCTGAAAAAGCTTTCTTCCAAAAAGAACTGCTACATCCGTATCCGTACTTACAAGACTGTAAAAGGAAAGAAATATTATTCCGGCTGGAGTACAGTAAAGAAGGTAAAAATCAGATAAATGGTCAAATGTTTATGGAATAAAAAAGCAGTTGTTCTAATTGCAAAATCTATCCTATAGAGTTACAATGACAATGTGGCAAAGTAAGTCAGACACAGGATAGATTAAGGAGGCTAGACAACAATGAATGAAGGAGAAGAAGTCAGAAAGGGGAAGTCTGTATTCAGATCAGTGATATTGCTGATGGCAGTGGTGTTTGCAGTTATAGCCGGAAATACCGGAATTTATGCTGCTCAGGTTGGAGAGGTAAACGGAAATGATACCACAGAGATCGTCAATCCAACGGTAACACCGGAGCCGGACATAACAATAACACCAGAAGCAACACCGATTGTAAAGAAGGGGCTTTTGAAAGAGGGAAATTCCTATCGCTATTATATCAATGGTAAAATGGTTACAAATACCTGGAAGAAGGTGAAAAACCATTATTATTGGTTCAAGTCCAATGGAAAAGCTGCTGCAAATGGTTATTATAAAGTGAAGGGTGTATATTATGTTTTTGATGAAAAGGCACGCAGACTTTCCCCTGCTAAAAAATCAGTAGTAAAGGTTAAAAATATCAATTATTTTGTAGATACAAAGGGCAGAGCTGTCAAGGGCTGGAATGAATATAAAAATAAAATGTATTATTCATATTCCAATGGAAAATGTGCGGTAAATACGAAAATAGATGGTATTAAATTTAATAAAAACGGGGCTGCAGATCTTACTCAGGCCAGAGCGATGCTGGAAGCCAAAAAGTTTATTGCAGCGCATACCACCAAAAATATGAATAACTACCAGAAGCTTCGTGCCTGCTTTAACTATATTATGTGGTATACAAAATATACTCCCTGGAAACGCCCAACAGAGGCTGAATTTAAAACACAAACATGGGTATATAAATATGCCTTGGATATGTTTCAGACAAATCTTACCGGAAATTGCTATGGCGTAGCCAGCTGTCTGGCAGCAGTTGCCAAAGAATTGGGCTATGAACCTTATGTGATCACTGCTTTGGAGGATCATGCTTTTGTTATGATCAATGGCCTTTATTATGACAATATGTATGGAACTCTCTTTGGTTCACCTACTCATCCCTATTATCATTTACGACAGAAAATTAGATTTTAGTGAATGAATTCCCCTGTCTCAATTGTGAAAAGCAAGAGTCAGGGGGATTTTTAATACGAATTAAAAAACTATAATAAGGATATATTGAATGAAGAAATTATTAAAAAAAGCAGGAAAAGCAATTTTGCTTTTTCTTCTGATCGTGGTGGTGGTAAATGTACTTTTACCTCTTTTTTGCAAGAAACCGGACAAAGAATATGCAGAAAACCTGAGAAAGACAGAATTCACAGCAGAGACAACAGGTACAGAAAAGATTTGCTGCATTGACGATAATGAAGAAGCACTTTTGTGGAGGCTTCGTATGATCGGTACTGCCAGGGAGAGTATTGTATTATCTACCTTTGATTTACGTGCAGATGAGAATGGCACAAAGCTTCTGGCTGCTCTGAATTGTGCTGCGTCAAGAGGCGTAAAGATTCAGCTGTTGATCGATGGAATTTATCAGCAGCTGTTTCTGGCTGGAAGCAGTGATTTTCAGGCTCTGTCATCATATGACAATGTGGAAGTGGGTGTTTACAATCCGGTGACACCAGCCAATCTGTTTAAGGTAAACTATCGTATGCACGACAAATATCTGATTGTGGATGAGAAAATGTACCTGCTGGGTGGACGTAACAGCAATGATATTTTTCTGGGAGATCAGACAAAGGGCATTAACGTAGACAGAGATATTCTGGTATATGATACATCCGGAGGGCAGGGAGAATCACTGCAACAGATTGAGGATTATTTTCATAAAATCTGGAAGGAAAGCTGTGTGAGTATCAAAAAAGGAAAAAAATCTTCCAAAGATGCAGATGCTTACAGGCACATGGAAGAAATTTATGTAGCTCTGCTGAAGAAGTACAATGACATAGAAACCTACAGTGCATGGGAAAAAGATACCATAGAAGTAAATAAAATTACTCTGATCCATAACGGAACCCAGGCAGAGCGAAAGACACCTCAGGTTCTGCAGGCAATTCAGTATCTTTCTGAAAATGCAGATCACGTAACAATACAGACTCCCTATGTAATCTGTAATAGCTATATGTATGATGTGCTGCGGGGGATTTCAGATCATGGGAAACTGCAGATTGTGCTGAATGCAGTTGAAAAAGGTTCCAATCCATGGGGATGTACGGATTATCTTAATCAGAAAAAGCGGATTTTGGAAACGGGGGCAGATGTGTATGAATTGATGAATGACTATCCGGTTCATACAAAAGCTGTGTTGGTGGATGAGCGTCTGTCAGTAGTGGGTTCCTATAACCTGGATATGCGAAGTACTTATCTGGATACAGAGCTGATGTTGGTCATTGACAGTGAAAAACTGAATCAACAGATCAGTGAGACAGAATCAGACTATATGGAAAAAAGTAAAGAGGTACTTGCAAATGGTCAGGAAACCGAAGGTGCAAAGTACCAGGGGAAAGTACTGGGCTGTAAGAAGAAATTATATTACGGTATGCTCAGGATTATTATCCGACCGTTGCGGCAGCTGCTCTAGAGCCTTTTTTCAAACACGCTTTGGAGTGACAAAAAAATGAAAGTGCTCGAAAACCAGTAAATACAAGGCTTTCGAGCACTTTTTGAGAGCAGGGGATGAGAGAATCGAACTCCCACCAAAGGTTTTGGAGACCCCTATCATACCATTTGACCAATCCCCTATGAACTTATATGTAAATTTCGTTTACTGTTGCAATTATACATATAAAAGCAACGATTGTCAAGTCCATTGTACATTTATTATAAATATTTTTTGATGATGGATAGAAAAATGGAAATAAAAAATCCTGCTACAGAGCAGGAAAAGATAAAAGCGGAGATGGAGGGATTTGAACCCTCGCACCGGTTGCCCGGCCTGCCGCATTTCGAGTGCGGTCCCTTCAGCCTCTTGGGTACATCTCCATATTAAGATGAAAAACAGTTCCGCAGCGTAACCGGAACTGTTTTTCATTATATAAGGAATCTGCGAAAAGGTCAATTCTTTTTTTATTGACGAATTGGTTTTACTGTAATAAGATAATAACAAAATGCAGTTGTAAGGAAAGTAAACAGGTGATGATCATGACAGACAAAAAGAAAACAATTCTGGAAGCTGTGGATAAGCTGACAGATACTTACCGTAAGGAAGAACTTTTTCTGGGAGAAAACAGAAATCCTCTTCCCAATAAGAAAGAAATTATTGATTTTATTAAAGATATGAGATCCGTTATTTTTCCCGGATATTTCAGTGTGGATTCCAGTGCCAGTGTGTTTCCGGAACATTATGTGGCATATCGCCTGAATGATCTGTATGACTGCTTGCAGGAACAGATTAAGGTTGCATTTTTATATCAGGGCGAGCCCCTGCAGCAGGCAAAAGAACGGGCAGAGCAGATTACAGAGCGTTTTTTTGTAAGTGTACCGGATATTCAGTCCACGCTTCTTACTGATTTACAGGCAGGCTTTGATGGTGACCCTGCTGCAAAGAGCAAGGAGGAGATTATTTTCTCCTATCCTGGATTTTATGCAATCTATGTATACAGACTTGCCCATGTTCTCTATCTGGAGAATGTGCCGTTTATCCCCAGGATCATGTCAGAATATGCACATGGTTATACAGGAATTGATATTAATCCGGGTGCGACCATCGGAGAGTATTTCTTTATTGACCACGGAACAGGCGTTGTAATTGGTGAAACGACTGAAATCGGAAGGAATGTAAAGCTGTATCAGGGTGTGACACTTGGAGCACTTTCTACCCGCCAGGGACAATTGCTTGCCAATGTGAAGAGACATCCGACGATCAAGGATAATGTAACGATTTATTCTAATTCTTCTGTGCTTGGTGGAGAGACTGTGATCGGAGAGAATACGATCATTGGAGGTAATACTTTTATTACAGAGTCTATTCCGGCAAATACCAAGGTCAGTGCCAAGAGTCCGGAGCTTGTGATCAAGAAACCCAGAAGTGCTGTGGAAGCTGCCAATGTATGGGATTGGGATAATTAGAATTGTACCAGATGTCAATAAAATATAAAAAATACAAAAAAATTAAAAATAGTGTTGACAAATGCTTTTTCATAAGATATACTAAAGTCCGTTGATGCGTAAGAAATGTATCAACGGCACCAAAATGCGGGTGTAGTTCAATGGTAGAACACCAGCCTTCCAAGCTGGATACGTGGGTTCGATTCCCATCACCCGCTTATGCGATAGTGGCGTAGTTGGTAACGCGCGACCTTGCCAAGGTCGAGACCGCGGGTTCGAGCCCCGTCTATCGCTCTTAACTGAATATGCGGGTGTAGTTCAATGGTAGAACACCAGCCTTCCAAGCTGGATACGTGGGTTCGATTCCCATCACCCGCTTACGCGATAGTGGCGTAGTTGGTAACGCGCGACCTTGCCAAGGTCGAGACCGCGGGTTCGAGCCCCGTCTATCGCTCTGAAAAAGCTCCGGAATAAAATTCCGGAGCTTTTTTTGAAGCTTATTTGATTTTTAAAATCTGTTTTGAAGTGGTGTCATCATCAATGCTGAATGCTTCCTGTACCTGAATTGTTACATCACTCTCATCTTTCAGAGAAAATGCCTGACATACGGTTACAGTCTGTCCGGGCTGGATCTCTGCTGTGAAATGATCAATAGCATCATCGTTTGTCTCGGGGATGGCAGCATCACATACTTCACCATGCTGGTAGGCTTTCATGCTTACATCTACCATAGCGCTGGAAGTACCGGATGCACGATTTGTATAATCATAGTAAATCATAACACAGGGATTTCCTGCAAAATCCTTGGTTACTGTGTGTTTTTTGTATTTTATAGTAAATTTGTCGGTGGTCAGATCCAGAGTATCACTTTCGGAAGCTTCTGGTACAGAAGCTACATCAGATCCATCGGAGCTTCCCATGTTGTTGATGGAATTATTAACTTCTTCTTCAACATTTTTGAAATTCGCAGACATAATTTTGACAGTTTCATCATCCAAGGAAACAATTTTCCAGCCTTCGTTTGTTTTGATCACCGGATAAGTGATGTCTGCTTCAGAATATTCGTCCGTTTTACTTTCCTTTGCCTTTTCATTCAGAATAGTGGCAAGCTGTTTTTGAGTTTCTTCTTCTGTAGGCTTATTGCCTGCATAAGCACTGGAAACAATCTGACGGAGAAATTCAGTAATGGTTTCTTTGTAAATACTGGTACCGTCAATATATTTAATGTGGGCGGTAACAGAAGCAGTGCCATCCTGGAGCCTGAAACGGTTTCCTGTGATTTTATAGGTCATTTTTTTGTTGATGGCCGTAAAGAAATCTGTATATGCGGCGTTGCGGATGTCTGCATTATCCAGGGCTGAAAGATCACTGCTCTGAAGCATGGATTCCATTGTATTAAAATCCATTTTCTGCATACTGGACAGGAATTTTTCTGCTGCTTTCTTGGGCTGCTGGCGCTGATAAAAATAGAATCCTGCGCCTCCTGCAATTGCAAGAACCAGAATGATAATAAAAATAATCAGTCCAATATGGCTCTTTTTTGTGTTTTTACTCATAGTTCCTCCTGATATTAGGATGGGTTACTGTTCTCAGTAACCCATGATTAATATATACGTAATTTCATTATAGCAGAAGAAGTTGACAATAGCAAATATCTTACCTATAATTACGGTAACCAATAATTAGCGTAAGCAATAATTACAAAAGGTAAATCTGGCTGTGTGAAGGCAGATTATTTTATGGAGAGGAGTGGGATTATGAGGTATGAAGGAGCTTTTTTGTCGGAAGCAGATGGGCTGAGTATTTCCACGGCAGCTATGATTCCTGACCAGAAACCATATAGAGCAGTAGTACAGCTTGTTCATGGCATGAGTGAGCATAAAGAGAGATATTTTCCGTTTATGGAATATCTGGCAGGGCTTGGTTATCTTGTAGTGATCCATGACCACAGAGGACATGGCAAAAGTGTAAAAGCTGTGGAGGATCTGGGATATACTTATGGAGGGGGCGCTCAGGCGATGCTGCGGGATATTGGAACTGTAAACCGCAGACTGAAAGCAAAGTATCCGGATCTGCCGTTGATTCTTATGGGACATAGTATGGGGTCTCTTGCAGTCCGTGCCTTTGCGGCAAAACACGATAGCTGTATGGATATGTTGATTGTCTGTGGTTCACCAAGCTATAATGCGGCCTGGCCGTTAGGAGTAGCTATTGCAAAGACTGAGAAAGCATTATTTGGACCGCACCACAGGAGCAAGCTGATCGAGACCCTATCTTTCGGAAGTAGTGTCTTGAAGTTTCGCAAGGACAAAAACTGTACTGCCTGGATTTGTTCAGATCCTCAGGTGGCCAGGGAATATGAGGATTCCCAACTTTGCGGCTTCACTTTTACAGATGATGGATATCTGGCCTTGTTTGAACTGATGAGGCGGGCATACGATGTGGAAGGTTTTTCCTGCACAAATCCGTCTATGCCGGTGCTATTTATCAGCGGAGCAGAGGATCCCTGCCTGATTAATGTGAGGCATTTTGCCAAAGCTGTAAGGGCAATGCGCAGGGCTGGATACAGGGATGTAAAGGGAAAGCTTTATCCGGGAATGCGTCATGAGATCCTCAATGAGATCAATAAGGAACAGGTTTACAGAGATATTGCAGCTTATATGCGTAAGAAAGGATTTTAAGGAGACTGATTATGGAAGAACAGAAAAATGAGAATCTGCCGGAGGAGGTTCAGGCAGAGAATTCAACAAAAGAGGATAACGGGGAACAGGAAAAGGCTTCCGGAAGACGGATGCTACTCTGGGGACTGGCAGGAATCTATCTTCTGTATACAGGATTTAGTCTGTGCAAAGGTTTTATCAATGGTGAAGAAGGAAGTCAGATGGGATTTATGATTGCAGGAATTGCATTTCTGGTCATTGGAGCAGGACTTATTTTTGTAGCTGCCAGAAATGCATTAAAGTCTGGCAAGGTGAAAGAACTGAAGGAAGCAGGAGAAGCAGCTGGCAGAGCAGGTACAGAAGCTGCAGCAGGCGGAGAACTGAAATCAGAAGACAGACCACTGACAGATCGTTCTATGAGTATTGCCCAGAGAGCAAATCTGACTCAGAGGCTTGCAGATGAGGAGACTGAGAAGGAATGAAAATAGTGATTGCATTGCTGAAACCATTTTCCTTTGTGCCGGCTATTTTGATGATGTTTCTGATCTACTCTTTTTCTGCACAGTCAGGAGAAGTTTCAGGTGATCTTAGCTATAAGATTAGTTATACGATTGTTGAGACCAAGAATGAAGTGTTGAATGAAGGAAAAGGTTACGATGAGTTATCATATGAGGCTGATAGTATTCACTATTATGTGAGAAAAGCTGCACATATGACAGAGTACTTTTTGCTGGCAATTGCAATTTCCTTTCCTTTATATGTATATGGTGTGAGAGGAATCTGGCTGATGCTCCTTGCAGGAATTGTCTGTGTGGGTTTTGCGGGACTGGATGAATATCATCAGTCTTTTGTGGATGCCCGTACACCTTCACTGAAGGATGTTGGAATAGACAGCACCGGTGCATTTATCGGAATACTGCTTGTGCAGGCTTTTTGTTGGTCAGTGCTCAATAATCCGAATAAAAAGAAAAGAAAGCGCAGTCGCTGAGGCGGGAGACAGAAATTCTGCCTGGTCAGATTGAAATCGTGAAATTAAGAAAAAACTGTGGGCATTCTGTTATAGAAATATAAACAGAATATCCACAGTTTTTTTATTTCCATAATCTGTGAAGATGAGTTTAAGCTTACATTTTTACGGAAAATCGGATCCGCAGGTTAAATACGGTCCAGTCCTTCTCTGAGATGTCGGATAAAGATATTTCGGATTTCCTGGATTTCGCCAAGACCTTTCAGTGTGCAGGTGACGGAATATCCTTCTTTTTCCAGAATGCTTTTCCAGGAATCATCGTCCTCTCCGGACATATCATTGTTTGCATGATCTCCGGCAACGATCATAAAAGGTGCCAGATGAATGTGGTCAGGATGAAGCTCTTTTAATTCATCAAGAAAACTTTCAATACAAAAATCTCCTTCAACAGTTCCCATATGTATATTTGAATAGCCGAAATCCTTAAATAACTGATCCATCTCAGGATAGAGTTCATTGGCAACATGTTCTGTTCCGTGTCCCATAAATAAGAGAACTTCGTCAGCTTCCGGATGATATTCCCTGACCATAGCCTGACAGACTTCCTCTTTATCCCGCTTTGAAACCATAAGAGAATCACAGATGATGACAGAATCAAAATCCGCCTTATGAGCCAGAACCTTCTCCTTCATAGCGTCACTCTCAAATCCGGTGATCACATAGGTTGGCTGTACGATCACATTTCGGGTCCCGTCAGTCTTAAGCTGTGTCATTGCTTCATCAATATCCATGATATGGATATTGTCCCGGTTCAGAAGTTTGGCGCGGATACGTGCACTTGTCCACGCTCGGTATATTGGATATTCCGGATATGCGTGATGCAGATCTGCTTCGATCTGTTCGATTGTCTTTTTTCGTGTTTCTGCATAACTTGTACCGAAACTGATAACAAGAATTGCTGTTTTTTCAGATACCCCCATTTTAGATCTCCTTATAGTAAGTATAGTTACAGTTACCTTTGCATGATCAAATCCATCAGATGTCAGATTTCCAATTTATTATACAGGGGAAAATATGGAAACTCAAGGAAAATTATAAGAAGGCGCAGATAATTATTGTTACTGCAGCCTTTAAAAAAAAGATTCTGGATGGTATAATAGCAAGTGAAGTAGTAACATTAAAAATGTGAAAAAAGTAAAATATAGGAGGAAAAACTATGTATCAGTCATTTAAAGGTGGACTTGGAGGTATTGCACTGGCAAAGCATGGCAGAAGCCGTGCGATCAATGCAGAGAATCCACATGGAGAAAAAGGAAAAGGCGGAATGGCAGCAAGTCATCTGGGACCGTCCAGAAAAGGAAGTCCCTGTCTGAATGATATTGAACCTGGTGAGACTGTGACCCTGGCAGAGATGGAGGGGCCAGGAGAGATCAATCATATCTGGATCACAGTAGATAATAAGACAACCGATGCCGACTGTTTTGTATTAAGAGACCTGGTTATCCGCATGTACTGGGATGATGAAGAGTATCCGTCTGTGGAAAGTCCTCTTGGAGATTTCTTCTGCTGTGGATTCGGAAGAGAATGTGCTGTGAATTCTGTACCTATGGCGGTAGTGCCAAACAGAGGATTCAACTGCTATTTTCCTATGCCATTTAAGAAAAAAGCGAAGATTACCCTAGAAAATCAGCATGCAAATAAAATCCCTGCATTTTTCTATCAGGTAGATTACTGTCTGTATGATGAACTTCCGGAGGATATTACTTATTTCCATGCACAGTGGAGAAGGGAACGTCTGACAGAGAAGCAGAAGGATTATACAATTCTTGACGGAGTAAAGGGAAAAGGACACTATGTAGGAACTTATATTGCACTTACTACTTTGGAACGTTACTGGTGGGGAGAAGGCGAAGTGAAATTCTACATTGACGGAGATGAGGAATATCCTACAATCTGCGGAACCGGTACAGAAGATTATTTCGGAGGCTCCTGGAGTTTTGCAAAGCAGGTGGACGGAAAAACTGTGGAACAGAATTACAATACACCATATCTGGGTTATCCATATTACTCTGCTCATGATGAACTGATTCATAACTTTTATCATAATGATGACTGCCCTCCAATGAGAGGATTCTACCGTTGGCATATCCAGGATCCAATCTGTTTTGATGAGGATCTGCGTGTGACAATCCAGCAGATAGGGGTTGGATACAGAGGATTATTCGAGCGTCAGGATGATGTGGCAAGTGTTGCGTATTGGTATCAGACACATCCTCATGCACCGTTTGCACCATTAATGTCAAAGGAAGACAGATGGCCTAGATAAAACAGATGAGCTTATTGCTGCCCGGTATAAGGCGGCAGTAAGCTTTCATCTGTTTACGGACAACAGGAGGCGTCTTCATGCAGAATCAACAACCATCAACTTTAAAGGAAATCCGTGTCCATGGTACTCAGAATTTTCCTTGTGCTTTTTATCAGACAGGCACAAAAACGAAAGGGAATATGGTGAAGCATCATTGGCATGAGGAAGTGGAGCTTCTGTATTTCTCAGGGGGAGAATTTTGCCTGGAAGTCAATATGGAGCGTTTTTATATTTCAGAGGAATGCTTTTATTTTATTAATCCCGGAGAACTTCACAGTATATCTGTTGAAAAGAATGGCGGGTGTGTGGAAAATGCATTGGTTTTCCATATGGATATGTTTAGTTCGGTATATTCACTGGATCAGATTCAGACTAACCTGATCCAGCCGGTCCAGATAGGCAGCATTCAGTTTCCCAGATGCCTGCGTAAGGAGGATTCGGCATTTGAACTGGTAAAAAAATCCTATAAAGAAATCAGAAATGTATTTGGCGGAGATTCTTTCCCTGATAATTATTATGACGGCGAGGCAGTTACTGACGATATTACCAGACAGCTATTTATCAAATCAGCATTGCTGCGGATTCTGGCAGTTCTGTCTGTGAATAATCTGTTTGAGGTAACGGAGAAGAACCATGACCACAGAATCGAGACGATCAAGACAACACTAACTTACATACAGGAAAATTATAAAGAGAAAATTTATATCCGCGATCTGGCAGGACTGATCGGGATGAATGAGCAGTATTTCTGCAGATTTTTCAAGAAAGTAATCGGTCGTTCACCGATGGAATATGTGAATGAGTACAGGATAAAAAAAGCAATGCATTATCTGAAGGAATCAGATCTGACGGTTACGGAAATCTGTCTGGAATGTGGGTATAACAATTTGGGGAATTTTCTGAGAGAGTTCAGAAAATATACATCAACAACGCCGTTGCAATACCGCAAACGTTCTTTGGATGAAATAGAGAATACTGATAAATAGAGTATGCAAAAGTCAAAATATCGTATTTTTATATCAAAATAGGATAAGACAGTTTCTGTGAATCCTGATAAAATCATGTTTATTGAAAAAGAGAACTTGGATAAAAATACAGGAGGATTTTTGCAATGACAAAGAAATGGTGGAATGAAAAGGTTGCTTATCAGATTTACCCGAAGAGTTTTTATGATACCAATGGTGATGGAATTGGAGATCTGAGAGGTGTTATTGAGAAACTGGACTATCTGAAGGATCTTGGAATTGATATTATCTGGCTTTCACCCTGCTATCGTTCACCGTTAGCTGATCAGGGATATGATATTTCCGATTATTATGATATTGACCCACGATTTGGAACTATGGCAGATATGGATGAGCTGATTGCTGAGGCAAAGAAGAGGGATATGTATATTCTTATGGATTTGGTGGTAAACCATTGCTCAGATGAACATGAATGGTTTAAAAAGGCCTGTCAGGATCCGGATGGAAAATATGGAAACTTTTTCTATCTCCGTGATAAAAAAGAGGGAGAATTGCCTACGAACTGGAGATCCTATTTCGGAGGTTCAGTGTGGGAGGACCTGCCTGGAACCAATAAGCAGTATCTTCACGTATTTCATAAAAAACAGCCGGATCTGAACTGGGAGAACCCGGAGGTAAGAGAAGAGGTTTATAAAAACATTAACTGGTGGCTGGATAAAGGGTTGGGCGGTTTCCGCATTGATGCTATTATTAATATTAAGAAAGCCCTTCCACTCCATGATTATGAGCCTGACCGTGAGGATGGTCTGAGCAGTATCCATAATATGCTGGCTGAAGCGCAGGGAATCGGAGAATTTCTGGGAGAGATGCGTGACCGCACCTTCAAAAAATATGATGCTTTTTCAGTAGGCGAAGTTTTTAATGAGAAACCGGAGGAGATTCCTGATTTTATTGGAGACAACGGATATTTTTCCAGTATGTTTGACTTTGCAGAAACAATCTGTGGAGGCTCTGAAAAGGGATGGTATGACTGCAGACAGATCACACCGGATGAGTATAAAGCATGTTGCTTTGGCACGCAGAGAAAAATCGGGGATATTGGTTTCGTTTCCAATATTATTGAGAATCATGATGAACCCCGTGGTGTCAGCAGATATATCCCGGAGGGTGACTGCTGTGATGCAAGTAAGAAAATGCTTGGTGGTCTGAATTTTATGCTTCGCGGAATTCCCTTTATCTATCAGGGACAGGAGCTTGGAATGGAGAATGTGAAGTTTGAATCCATTGACCAGGTAGATGATATTTCCACATTAGATGAATATAAGGTTGCTTTAGATGCCGGATGTACACAGGATGAAGCTTTGAAGGTGGTTTCCAGATTCAGCCGTGATAATGCCAGAACCCCAATGCAGTGGACAGACGGTGAAAATGCTGGATTTACAACAGGTAAACCATGGCTGAGGGTAAATGAAAACTATAAAAAAATCAATGCTGAAAGCCAGATTAATGATCCGGATTCTGTAAGAAGCTTTTATAAGAAGCTGATCGCACTGCGTAAAAATCCGGAATATAAAGAAACTGTTGTATATGGCGCTCTGGAACCGGTATGGGAAGAGGTACACAACCTGATGGCCTATTATCGCAAAGGTGACAGAACCCTCCTTGTAGTGGGTAATTATCAGAAAGAACCACAGACAATCGAGCTTGCAGGAGAATGTAAGAAAATTCTGATCAATAACTATGATCATGCAGCTATAGTTGGAAATAAGATAGAATTGCAGGGGTATCAGTTCCTTGTTCTTGAGATATAATATACTTTAGAATCTGCATCACAGGCATTTTACGGAAAATATAAATAAAAGAGAAGGAAAATTCAGTTTTGGCAGGAAATCTGGATTTTCCTTCTCTTTTTATATTATATGAGGATACCATGTTGCTGGGAACGGAGTGAACAGTAACTAATATTGTGCAGACGGATTTCCTAATTGACAAGTCTTGTATGTGGGAGGTAAATATTGTATAGTATAAGTATTCGAATTTACAGGAAAATACGATTGGGTATGGCAGAGAGGGATAATGAGAAAAATACAGATTATTGTGAATAACGGAGCGGGAACCGGACAGGCACACAGGGTATGGAATGAAACTCAGTATCTGCTTCGGGGGTACAAAATAAAATATGCCGCTTATATGACAAAATATCGGGGACATGCTACAAAACTGGCAGAGCGCATTTCATCAATGAAAGGTGAGGAGCCGGTTTACCTGCTGGTGGTAGGGGGAGATGGCACGATTAATGAAGTCCTGAACGGTATTACAGATTTTGAAAAAGTACGTCTTGGGGTGATTCCCACAGGTTCGGGAAATGATTTTGGCAGAAATCTAAATCTGCCCAAAACACCAAAGGAGAGCCTGAAGGAAATATGTGCCTGTATTAAAAAGGATCAGAGAGGGGAAGAGCTCCTCAGGATAGATTTGGGGCAGGTAAGCTGGGAAGGCTGTAAGAAGCCACGGATTTTTGGAATCAGTTCCGGCCTTGGGCTGGATGCCCTTGTGTGCAAAAAAGCACTTCATTCCAGACTGAAACAGGTTTTGAACCGTTTCCATCTGGGTAAGCTTACATATCTTGCATTAACAGTGCAGTCTCTTTTTACCATGGAAACGGCAAATGGAAAAGTGATTACAGAACATGGGGGATTTATTCTGCCTGGGATGATCTTTGCAGCAGCTATGAATCTTCCTGCTGAAGGTGGAGGTGTTCCCATGGCACCTCATGCATCGCCGCAGGATGGACGTTTGTCTCTGAGCAGTGCAGCAGGAATTGCCAAGTGGCAGACTTTTTTCCTGCTTCCATTTCTGGTTGCGGCAAAACAGGAGCGTATTAATGGATTTAATATCAGAGACGAAAAAGCGTTCCGGCTGATTCTGGACAAACCGATGGTACTCCATGCAGATGGAGAGTACTGCGCAAATGTGACGAGAGTAGAATTACGGTGTTTGGAGAAGAAGCTATGGCTGCTGCATGAATAAGCGGCATTACGAAAGTACAGTTGAGTATAAAAGCCAGAAATGCTATAATGCAGTGAAATATGCAAAACAGTAGAGAAAATAAAGAATATGGGAGTGTGGAAAATGAGTTACGCAGATGATGTATTTATAAAAATGTGCCAGGATATCCTGGAAAACGGGACAAGTACTGAGGGAGAAAAGGTACGTCCGGTCTGGGAGGATGGGACTCCGGCATATACGATCAAGAAATTTGGGGTGGTAAACCGATATGATCTGAGAAAGGAATTTCCGGCAATGACGCTCAGACGTACAGCCTTAAAGAGTGCTATGGATGAAATCCTCTGGATCTGGCAGAAGAAATCCAACAATATCCATGATCTTAACAGCCATATCTGGGACAGCTGGGCAGATGAGAAGGGTTCCATTGGTAAGGCTTATGGATACCAGCTTGGTGTGAAGCATCAGTATAAAGAAGGCATGATGGATCAGGTGGACAGAGTAATCTATGATCTGAAGAATAATCCCTTCAGCCGCAGGATCATGACAAATATTTATGTGCATCAGGATCTCCATGAAATGAATTTGTACCCCTGTGCATATTCCATGACCTTTAATGTGACACAGACACCGGGGAGCGATAAGCTGACTTTGAATGCAATCCTCAATCAGCGTTCCCAGGATATTCTTACAGCAAATAACTGGAATGTGTGCCAGTATGCCCTTCTGCTTATGATGATGGCTCAGGTATGTGATATGGAGGCAGGAGAATTGCTTCATGTGGTGGCTGACTGTCATATTTATGACCGCCATATTCCGTTAGTAAAGGATATGATCCAGAGAAAACCGTACCCTGCACCTATTGTGAAGCTGAATCCGGAAGTAAAGGATTTCTATCAGTTTACAACAGATGACCTGATCGTGGAGAATTATGAAACATGGCCGCAGATTAAAAATATTCCGGTGGCCATCTGATAAATTAAGAGAGGAATAAATAAAATGAATGTTATCGTAGCAGCAGATAAGAACTGGGGGATTGGCAAGGATAATAAACTTCTTGTAAGTATCCCGGCAGATATGAAGATGTTTCGTGAAGAAACCAGTGGAAAAGTAGTCGTTATGGGAAGGAAAACTCTGGAAAGCTTTCCAAATGGACTGCCACTGAAAAACAGAACTAACATTGTGATCACCAAAAATAAAGACTATGATGCAAAAGGTGCGATCGTAGTACACAGCATTGAAGAAGCACTGGAAGAGGTTAAGAAATATCCTTCAGAGGATGTTTACTGCATCGGCGGTGACAGCGTATATACACAGATGCTTCCATACTGCGATGTAGCCCATGTGACAAAAATTGATTTTGTTTATGAGGCAGACAGTCATTTTCCGGATCTGGATGAAGATGAGGAATGGGAGATCACAGCAGAAAGCGATGAGCAGACTTATTTTGACCTGGAATATCAGTTCGTGAAATACGAGAGGAAAAAATAGAAGAAACAAAGCAGAACTGGAAAAACCAGTGATGTAAAAGAAAAAATATCCCGCAGAATGTGTTCAAACTAATTCTGCGGGATATTTTTGCAATAGTTAACTGTTCGACAGTCAGCTGTTATTTATTCAATAACTTTCAGCCATCCTTCCGGTGCCTGGATGCGGCCCATCTGGATACCTGTTAATGTGTCGTAGAGCTTCTGGATAACCGGACCCATTTTCTCCATTCCACTTGGGAAGCAGATTTCCTTACCGTGGTCAACAATCTTTCCGACAGGAGAGATAACTGCAGCAGTACCGCAGAGACCAC
>OLPO01000574.1_pt1 | contig 29418 bp, 37 predicted proteins | sample 1672831 | NCBI WGS metagenome assembly OLPO01 (sample SAMEA3136728, study PRJEB25190) | human gut metagenome
TTGCCTCGCTGCGCCTTTGCGTCATTGCGTCATTGCGTCATTGCTCCTTTGCTTCATTGCTTCATTCACCTACTGAACCTTCGTTTTGTTCATTTTGTGAACAGAAGCAGCGAAGCAATGGAGCAGTGGCCCATTGTTCCACGTGGAACACTGTTCATTTTGGGAACAGAAACAGCGCCGCGGCACTGCTCCACGTGGAACACTGTTCATTTTGGGAACAGAAACAGCGAAGCAATGGAACAATGCCGCAACGCCTCACGATCAATATTGCCGTGCATGCGCGTGGGGATATGAGGCACTGGGGCCAACACCATTGCACCGCTGCACCTTGAATCATTGCGCCATTGCACCGCTGCACCTTGAATCATTGCGCCATTCGGACACCGCAGACCATAGGCAGAGCGCAGCTGCGCGTACTCACCGTGTTATCAAGCCATTACGCCGCTCTGCCTATGCTTCCGGCCCATTGTTCCGCGCCTACGCTCGGCCGCTTCGGATCGGTTCGAGCCTCCCGAGGCAGAGGAGGGTGCAAAATGTTCAAAATTGGAACTCCGACAAAAAACACTGATTCTCAGCCGCTTACAATAGTATCTTAAAGTTAGCAATTTGACAATCAAGTATTTATGCATCCGTTAAAAGTGGTTTAAAGCTAAACAGCTCAATATCAACGTATTAACAAAAAACGGTCATTCGAAAGAATTTCATAGCAACATTCATAGCAACACACTTAACGAACAGACCTATAAGGGTTTAGAGGCCGTTTGTTGCTTTGAGCAGATACAGCCCTAACATTTTGGGGGGTCAAAAATTCGGTCTTTCGAAAATTCATCTCAAAAAAGTTTTGGAAAGATTTCCCAAAGCAACAAAATCTTCGTAATAAACACATTTTCAGCCTCTTATCCTTGTTGCTATAAACATTTTTTCGCCGTTTTTCGGGCACTTTTTGTCCTAAATGTCGCATTGATTTTTCGAAAAAATGTTCCCATTTTGAACATTTTTCTTTTAAGTCATTGATTTATAGCTATTTTATCCGAAATGCTTTGTTCCTATTTAGAACAATTCGGCCTTTTTTCGGGTATTTTTCGGTATGATCGAGGCCTTCGAAGGTCTGCGGCGGGCGTCTGAGGTACGCCGCGACACGGGTGAAAAAATCTTTGTGGGCATTTGGAACAATTTCGCACCGTAGGTCAAAGGTTTGCGGTCGAAAATAAGGCATTTAGAACAAAATAAGCGTTTCGCTTATACTTTCCGCAGAAAGTATAAAGAAAATTGATTAAAAAACTATTGACAAGCGGGAAATTTCTTTTATCTTTGTCATCGGAAAGGGGTACGAAACATTTCGACCCGTAAGCGGGCCGATCCTTAGATGCAAAGCCCGATTTTAAGCCGAATGAACGTATATCGCATTTTAACGTATTAATAACCGGCGCACGAAGCTATCGGCGCCATAAAACAAGAAAAACGATGAAAAAGCACATTACCGCCGAAGAAGCACGGCAGTTTGTTAACGAGGCCCGCAAGCACATCGAACGTTTCGAAGCAAATACCCGCAGCACATGGGACCGCGGTATTGCGGCCTACGCCGCCGATCTGGTCGATTGGTACGCTTCGGATGCAGCCGGCTGCATCCGCGAGGACGGACTCGTGTCCGCCCCGACCGAAGAGACCTTCCTGAATGGTGCATCCTCGTGGTATGAGTACGCGGCAGGTGCGTGCGCCGCCGCATTGGTCTACGATGAAAGCATCATAAAGCGGCTGTTTCCGCCTTCGGTCGTGAAGCGGTCGAGGTGGGCGGCAGGTGGCTACCGCTGCCCGATAAGCGGCGCCGACTTCACTGGCATCGAAGCCGTAGCGCTGCGGCGCGCATATTCGATCATTGCATCGGCGGGCCGTCGTCTCTTGAAGGATCACAAAGGGTTTTGACATGGTACGAAAAGACAACACCCCGTGCGAAGGTGCGGGGCCCTCGGCCGAGCTCCGAGAGAAGGCCGAGACGATATTGCGGCTGCGGTCGCGCCTCCCGAGCATGGAGGGCATCTATTTCCGCCGGAGCACGGGAAGGTTTTTCCGCAGCGCGGTCGAATATTCGACCTTAAAGCGGTACGACGTACCGGAGGATGAGTTGCCCGCGGATGCCGCGGACGAGATCGCGGCGAAGCGTGCCGCAGCGCTCCTTTGCTCCTTCGCAGAGCGGGACGCCGAGTTGCGGCGGCAGTTTGAGAGGGCGCAGGATGCCCTATTGAAGGCCCGCGGGGCCCGCGAGCGGTTGGCCCGCGACTTCGAGGCGGCGCGGGGCGTCGTCGAGCGATTCGAGTTACCCGGATGAACGAATAAATGAGGGACGCGGAGCCGCCGCGGGTTGTGGCGGCTCCTTTAAAACAACGAAACCATGATCGAAATACTATGTGTTGAGTTCGGCCCGTGGGCGGATCATGCGGCGACGCTGACGAGCCGGGCGCGGCCTAACGGCTGGGGCAAAACCTCGCTGTTGAACGCCTACCGGTTCGCCCTCACGGGTCGTGCGCCTTCGGGCTTTGAGGTGCGCCGCGTCGGTGCTCCGGCGAGCCGACAGACCAGCGTAACGGTGCGGGGCTTCGCCGGTGCGACGCTGCGCCGCGTCTATGACGAGGGGCGGACGACGCTCTACGTCGACGGCGACGTGACCACGCAGAAAGCGTTTGAGCAGTTCCTAAACGAACGCGGTATACCTATCGAGCTCGTCGAGGCATGCGCCGACACCGGCGTGCTGGCGTCACCGGACTTGAAGGCCGAGCAGGTGCGTGTGCTGCTCTCGCGGGCCGGTGTCATCGAGTCGTCGGCCGTCGACGAGCTGCGGCGGCGGCGCCTGGCGCTGCTCTCGGAGTGCCGGCGTGCGGAGACTGCCGCAGCGATCACGCTGCCGCCCGAGGCGCCGCCTCAGTGCCCTGAGCCGACGGAAGCAGAGCGGCTTTTTGAACGAAGGTACGAGGCCGCAGCGCGCGAGGCGGAGAACAAGCCGCAAAGCCATTGCCCCGTATGTGGGCAAGCGCTGTCGGGGGCCGAGATTCGGCGGAATTCGGAGCGTTACAAACGTGCGGTAGCATTCGTATGCGACAAAGCGACGAACGCCGAGATTGAGCGGATACGGGCCAAAAACGAGGCGTACACGCAGGAGCAGGAGCAGAGGCGCGCGGCCCGGCTGGTGCGGACGAGAGCCGCGACGGCGCGTGCGGATTACCAGCGGCTGCGGGCCGAGATCGTGCGGGTAGAGCAGCAGATAACCGAGGCGCTCGGCCCGCAGCCGCTGGCCCTTCCCGAGGGTGTAGCGCTCGATGTGACGGAGCGCGGGACGTACCGGATAACGGTAGGCGGGGTGCCGCTTCGGAGCGTGAACCACGCGCAGCGGGTCGCTTTGTCGGTCGAGATGCTGGCGAAAGCTCGTGCGGCAGCCGGTGCGGACGACCTCGTGCCTATCATCGTAGACAACGCCGAGAGCGTGCAAAATACTTTCGAACAATGGCCGAATATCATTAGGTTTTCGGTGTTACAATAACTAAAAAAAAAAAAAATGGAACAGATTACGAAAGCAATTGACGAATTGCTTGAAAGCCTGGGCATTGAAAGGCTTCGGGGTATGGTGGAATCTATGGACATAGCGGCGCCGGCTGAGCTCAACAAGGGTGCAGCCAACTATTTCGAGGGGGCTATCGGAGGCAAGGCGACCAAAGAAATAGGGAGCGAGATCGCGGAAATGGTATTTGAATTGTACAAATTGCCGGAGATCGATACCGGTGCGAAGTGTATTTTTGCGGGGGCTTATGCCGCGCACAAGCTTCTCGGCAACGATAACGGGCCTTTGACCGCTGGCGAGGTATTTATTGCTTTCTGCGCTCATCACCTGGCAAATATTCGATACCGTGTCCGCATAGCCCAAGTTTTCGGTGTGGAAGGCTTGAAAAAAGTAGAGGAAGTCCGCGAGTAGGTGACAGGTTAGCCGGATGAACGGGACATACACAGGTATGTTGCGCGGAGCGACGCCGCGCCTAACCTCAAAGGGCGATTATGCCCCCGATTTAAAAATTTCAGATTATGAAACGGCTGGACACAGATCCAAGAGATGCACGCGAGCAGTACGTGCGGGAGTTCTTTTGCGCGGACGTTCTGACGATCGCCTACGCTAACGGGGGCAAGTCGTTCGATAACCTCCCTTTCCGACTCGTCGACAACTGCATATCGGGCGCGCCGCGGCTTTTTTCCGACAACTATGACGTGGCACAAATGGAGTGCAAAGAAGCGGCCGCGGCGGTCGTATCCGATTTCGCAACGCGGTACGCCGGCGAAGCCTTGCGGAACGTCGTGCGGCAGCAGCCGCGCATCTTGCAGCTTCTCGATATGTACGACGTCGACGGGATGATCGAGGCGGAATATATTTTGCCCGTGCTGGATTTCGTATGCGAGACGTGCGAGGTCAAACTGCTGCGGGCGGTTTGTCAGTTGGAGCCGGATCGAGTGTTCTCGCTGGGCAGCTTCCAAAAGTCAAAGGGGTGTTTTATTTAATACGTGCGGGATCATGAAAGCAAAGAAAATTATTTTAGTCGTTGTGTTCGGTTTGGCCATCGGGGCCGGTGTCGTATATGAGCATCACCGAGTAGCAAAACTACGAGAGTACAGCAATAATATGGAGCTTCTTGTAGGGGCGCAGCTAAACACAATTAATTCCTATACGGATAGTCTTAGGCTGTGCCGTGAATGGTGCGAGTTTTATCGTGCGCGCGGTGATGCGTATGATGACTTTGATAAGTACGGGTTAGCGCTAATGTCAACACAAGAGCAGGAATTTTTCAAAGGCGCGGCGATGTATGATGCGTTCCTTCAAAACACAACGATCGTATTACGGCCGGATTCTACAATATTATTGAACATTTTCGGGCAGCTGTTCAAGGTGCCGATCCAATCGATCAAGTAGCTATGCGTATCTATGATGAAGACGACGAGCGCGTCAGTGCGTGGCTTGCCGTGTGGTATATTTCGGTTTGGCTGGCCTGCGTAGCCGTAATTGTTATAAGGCATTTAATATGAACAAGTTACAAAAATCGAAATGGATTCGCATCGCCGCTGTCGCGATGATAGAAATAGCCATTGTATACATAGTGTTTTTTGCGGTGTTCTTTTTGCCGGTGCTTTTAAGTGGATTGTTTCATGGAGCCTGAGTACATTTTAAATACGATCGCCGAGGATATAAACCTCGGGGTATGCTGCGCCTTGTGCGGGCGGCCGTTTGTTCAAATGGTGGGTTATCCGTGCGTGTGCCGGGATTGCTACGACCGGCTGGACGACGAAGAGCGTGAACATTATGACGTAAATTATTTCGATGCAAAATGAAAGTGCAAATTTTACACAGCGGCTCGTCGGGCAACTGTACGATCGTCGATGACTGGCTGGTTATCGATGCAGGCTTCCCGATCAATGAGCCCCTCGGAGCCGAAACAGTCGTAGTACTTACGCACCACCACACAGACCATACGAAATGTCTGCTTGATCTGGTGGGCTTCTCGATCTTCTGCATGCCGAAAACAAAGGATTTCTTATTGCGGGCCTTCCCGTATCTTCCGGTAGGTGAAATCGACGGTGAGCTCCGTTTCGATCGTAACGGCTCGGTTTACCGGTTGGTCACGGTCGATTTGGTTCACGATGCCCCGTGCGTGGGGTATATCATCGAGAAGGACGAACGGGAGCGGATATTCTATGCTACGGACTTCCGCGAGATCGTGCAGCGTGATCGCATCGTTTCGATGCTGCGTGCGGGAGCGTTCGATGCTTTGTACATAGAGTGTAACAACACTTTGTGTGTGGCGGATTTCGACGACGTATATTTCGGAGATCCGGCAAAAGATGGGTTTCACCGCCGAAAGTCGTTCATGAACCATTGCAACGTGCATTATCTGATCCGGCTGTTCCGCGATGCCGGTTTCACGCCGCAGAACCCGTGTCCGACACCGACCTATTTGTTGCATAAAAGCTCCTATTATTACAGCTGGCACCCTGACTCGATCGATGAGTTATGCAAAATTGCAACCATTATAAACCCATTTTATTAAAATCTTATGAAAAACTTTATGATTAAAGGTGCGCCTACGTGCCGCATCGTTTACCCCGCAGGACTTTTCGAAAAACGTGCACCCAAAGGCACGGACGGTACGCCGAAGTACGGGGCGTGGATCCTCGTTCCGAAGGACGACAAACAGAAGATCGCACAGATCGAAGAGGCTTTCATGGAGGCCTTCCGTGAGCTGCAAGCCATGAAGTTCACCGGCAAAACGCCCGATGCGATCAACCCGAAAAACAACTGTCTGATCGACGGCGACAAGCTGGCCGACACGCAGGACGGCAAGGACATGTTCCGCGGGTACATGATCCTTAACTGCAAGTCCGGCGACTTCCGGCCGATCGTTACGGACTTGCAGAAACGTGTCATCCTCAACGGCGTACCTATGCCCGGCCTTGCGGTCGAGCATATATCCGATGAGGAGCTCCACGACGGCGACTACATCTTCGCTAACGTGTCCTTCTGGGCCTACAACAGAGTCGCGCAGGGCATCGGATGCAACGTGCATGCGGTCATGCGTGCGAAAGAGGGCCAGCGCATCGCAGGCATGCCGACCGACGTCGATTCCTATATCACGCCTACGGACTACGAATAGGCCGTACTAACTGCATGAGCGCCGATGCAGGCCATAATTATTAATCGTTGACACTCGTTGAAGCAGGCGCAAAGGCATAGCAGGTTTGATCGCCTGCTATGCCACGAAACAAAAGTTATTTCATATGAAAAAAATCTTATATTTAGACTTTGAGACGCGGAGCGAGCTCGATTTGGCTACGTGCGGGACATACCGGTATGCGCAGCATGCGTCGACGCGGATGTTGCTCATCGCCTATGCGTTCGACGACGAGCAGGTGCGGGTCTCGCGTGAGCTGCCCGACGAGGTGTTCGCAGCGATCCGGAGCCCCGAGGTGCTGAAAATCGCGCATAATGCGGAGTTCGACCATGCGATCGCGGAGTTCGTACTGGGTTGTCCGTCGGAGTTCAATATGTGGCATGATACGGCCTACCAGGCGGCGTATTTCGGCTGGCCCCGTAAGTTGAGCGCCTTAGCCGACGCGCTGCATACGCACCGCAAGGCTTCGACCGAAGAGATGTATTTCTTTACGCAGCCCGTGCGGGTGCCGAAGCGCAAGGACCTCGTGGTATGGAACGAAATGGAGAATTTCCCCGTTGAGGCAGCCCGTTTCGAATCGTATGCAGCTACCGACGTCGCGGTCATGCGCGAGTGCTACAAAAAGATGCTGGCGCTGCCGGAGTTCGAATGTAAGATCATGCGACTTACCTTCGAGATGAACCGCAACGGCGTGCCGTTCGACATCGAGTTCGCTCGGCAGGTTCAGTCGCTGGCCGACGGGTACGCCGAACGTGCGGGTAAGATAGCGTCGGACAAGTACGGAGTTGAGAACCTTAGGTCGACGAAGCAGGTAATGGAGGCGTTGCAGCGCGAGGGCGTGCGGCTTGCGTCGCTCAATAAGAAGGAGCGGGACGACATACAGCACGAGCTGTTGGAGCTGCGCGACGAGGCCACAGGGTCTGCATTCGCTAAGATCAAGACGGCGCAGACACGCATCTGTGCGGATGGCCGCCTGCACGGCGAGTTCGTTGGGTACGGTGCGCATACCGGACGGTGGAGCAGTCGCGGCGTGCAACTCCAAAATTTTGCCCGCATCGCCGACGAGGTGTCGACCGATCTGTCGCGTGTGAAGAGCTATGACCACCTGCGTCAGCACATGCGTCTGTGCATCTATGCTCCGTCCGGCTACCGGTTCGTTTGTGCGGACCTCTCGCAGATCGAGGCGCGCATCACGGCGTGGATGGCCAATTGCAAATGGCGGATGCAGGCGTTCGCAGCGGGCGAAGACATTTACTCCCGTTCGGCCGAACGCATGTTCGGGTTGGAGCACGTCGACAAGTCGAGCCCCTACCGGTACACGGGCAAGTGCGCCGAGCTCGGGTTGGGCTTCGGCGGCGGTGCGGGAGCGTTGCAGCGCGTCGCACCTAAGTTCTGTGCCGAGAGCGGTGCGGAGAAAGTGCAGGAAACAGTGCAGCGGTGGCGCAGCGCGAACCCCGAGATATGCCGGCTGTGGTACGCCATCGGCGATGCTTTCCTCCGCTGCCGGCGGTCGAGCGTCTACCCGTTGATCGTAGCGCAGGGTACGAAGATCGTTTTCAGGCACGACGGGTCGACGACGTGCATACAGCTGCCGTCGGATCGGTTCCTGTACTACCGTAACGTTAACACTCAGTCGGCCGACGACATGTTCTATACGGACTATTCGCGCGGCGGCGGGCCGGTTATGACGAAGTTGTGGCACGGCGTGCTGGTGGAGAACATCGTACAGGGAATCGCCCGCGACGTCCTCGCGGAGATCATGCGATCGATTGCGGGTTCTCACCCGGAGATGCAGCTGATCGGCACGGTGCATGACGAACTTTGGTATCTGGTGCGTGCGGAGGACACGGGGGCATTGGACGTGCTGCTGCGTGCAATGTCGGCACCGGTGAGTTGGGCGGAAGGTCTGCTGACCAAAGGCGACGGTTTTACCGATTCAAGGTACATGAAATAAAAAAGAAATGGTTTTTGAAGTTGCATTAGGGACGAAGCGGACGAACACGACGACGACACCATACCGATGGGAATGGCAGGAGATCGTGGATCGGTTCAGAAGGGTAGTTCATACCGAAGAGACAATGAAGCAATACGCCGAGTTGTCGAAAGCCCAGAAGACGGAGATCAAGGACGTCGGGTTTTTTATCGGCGGTATGACCGTAAAACGGAAGGTCAGCTTTCGACAGCTGATCGCATTGGACATCGACGAGGGGTCGCCGGAGGTTCTGAGTGATTTGCGTGCGTGGCTCAGCGGACACTCATACCTTATTCATTCGACGCACAGCTCGACACCGGAGAAGCCGCGCTATCGGGTCATTGCGCCGCTGGATCGCATCGTCGTGGCTGATGAGTACGGCGCGCTCATGCGGGTGCTCTACGATCAGTTCCATTTGCCGATAGACGTCGCTACCTTCGACTTCAACCGGATCATGTTCCTGCCGTCGGTGCCGAAGGATGCGGACTACTTCTTTGAGGCGCAGACCGGTTCGGAGCTATGCGTCTCGGAGCTGCTGAACCGGCCCGACGACTGGCGGGACTTGTCGGACGTCTCCGTCCCGATGAAAGTGATGGTGCAAAACCCGTTGACGAAACGCGGGATCGTCGGAGCTTTCTGCAAGCGCGTACCTATCCGTGAAGCTATTGAGACGTATTTGCAGGGGATATGGGAGCCGGCTAAGAACGGCCGCTACACACTGGTCGGCGCCTCGACGTTCGGCGGAGGTGTGATCTATGAGAATCTATACCTCTACTCGAACCATGCGTCCGATCCGTACTTGGGGCGATGCCACAACGCATACGACGCGGTGCGGCTGTACAAGTTCGGCGAGGGTAAGAAGGGCGAAGCAGCGATGGCTCAGCTCTGCGAATCGCTGGGTATTCGTCCCGACGAAGGTACGGCGCACAGAGCGACGATCGACGAGATGGACGATGACGACGCTAAGGCGATCCTTAACGAGCGGTTGGAGCTTGATAAACACGGCAACCTGCTTCCTTCGTTAAAGAACGCGCAGCTCATTCTGACCTACGACCCGAAGCTCCGCGGCGTGTTCGCATACGACCAGTTCTCCGAGATGCCGGTCTTGCGCAAGCCGCCCTTCTGGCGCAACTTTGACGTGCGGCCCAACAGCGAGGACTGCAAGAACTTGGAGGTGAACGCCGAGATGACCGATACGGACGAGAGCTATCTGCGGCTCTACTTCGAGGAAGCCTATGGGTTCAATGCCCGTGCCGTGCTGGACGATGCGCTGAACATCGTCGAGAGCCGGAATGCCTTTCATCCGGTGCGGGACTACCTGAACTCGCTGAAATGGGACGGCAAGAAGCGCTTGGAGCGGATTTTCATCGACTGCTTCGGCGTACCGGATACGCTCTACTCCCGCGAGGTAGGTATGAAGTTTTTCGTCGGAGCCGTGCGCCGCGTGTTCATCCCTGCGGCCAAAATGGACTACATCCCCGTGCTGGTTTCGGAGGAAGGCTTAGGTAAGTCGAAGTTCATCCGCCGCATGGCGAAGCTCTGGGGCAGCGACACGTTCTATACGTTCAACGGCAGCAAGGAGGCCTACGAGCAGCTCCGCGGTGTGTGGATCATGGAGATTCCCGAGCTTCGAGGTGTGCAGAGCCGCAGCACGAACGGCCGGAAGGCGTTCATCACCAAGAGCGAGGACCGGTACCGCGCCGCATACCTGAAATATACGAAGACATACAAGCGGCAGTGCGTGTTTATCGCCTCGTCGAACGACATGATCTTCTTGGACGATCCGGCCGAAGAGGGGCGCCGCTGGTGGGGCCTGGTATGTCAGCGGAAGCATATCCGCATCGACATTCACTCGGAGGCCTTCTTAGACCTCGTGGATCAGTACTGGGCCGAGGCCGTGCATTACTACTTAGAGGGTATGTTGCCGGTTCTGTCGCCCGAGGCCGAGCGTGAGGTGAACCAGCTGCGTGAGGCGCACCGGATCGAAGATACGGAGCAGGGGTCGCTGGTCGAGTACCTGAACATGCCGGTGCCGAACGACTGGGATGACCGCAGCATTTTCGAGCGTCGGCAGTATTGGAACAACGATCGCGCGCTGTGGTCAGGTACGCCGCGAAAGTATATCTGCACGAGCGAGGTGGCTCGTGAGTTCTACGAGTACGAGCGGAAGGATATGTCGCCGTCGCTCGGCCGGAAAGTCGCAGAGGCGATACGGCGCACCTGCATGTTCGAGATGACGACACAGAAGCGCCGGTTCTCACAATATGGAATTATGCTATGTTGGAAAAGAAGAGACGACATCAAGGAGGAATAGATATGGTAAAAGATTTGATCTATGAGCATTTAGCGCATACGGGCTGTCCGAAGTGGCTCTTCGAGCAGATGTTTCGGATTGGACAGCGCCCGTACCTTGCGTGGTTCACGCAGCGGTTCTGTCGGCGTCAGGACTTCGAGACCCTTATCGACATGTTCCCCGACGAACTGGATTACAAGATCATGAAGTCCGCGTTCTACGGGGTCAAGCCACTGCCGAAGACACCGGAGATGATGCAGGTGGTACAGATGCTGAACGAGCTCTACCCGTATCCGGAGTATTGGAACCTTATTATGCCGTATGCGATGCGGCATATTCGAATGATCGTGGCCGAAACGCTTCTTGTCCGCACCTCGCTGACGGTTATGGAGATCGCGGAGCGTGTCGGACTCTCGGTGCCCACAGTCTACTCTATACGAAAACGAAGTATTTGGCCTTACCTCAATATAAAAGAGCCTGATTATGACGCTTAATTTATCCGGTATACCGTTCGACGAGTTCACCGTATACCAAAGGAAAGCACTGCACGGCGACTACATATGGACGTTGAACTGCCGCACTCTCGATGAGTTCGAAATGGCGTTTTGCCAATCCGCATCCATTATCGAACGAATCATCGTCAGCCCTGAGCGTCCCGATTTCAACAAGGAGATCAAGGGCCTCTTGAAGACTTGGGGTGTACTGAATTGCCCTGTCGTAACCCCGTGGGTCGAGGAAAATATCGATTTGAAAACTTTGGATTTCATACCTTACGACTATGTATAAGAAGGGAGTTAACCAGAAGACAGTGTACAGCGAGCACTATGTCGCTCGCTGTATGCGGGAAGCGGTACGCGAACAAGGTGGCCTGGCGATGAAAAACCACCCGCTGACACAGCGCGGCGTACCTGACTACCTCGTTATGCTGCGCGGACGTGCGATCTTCGTCGAGACGAAGACCACAGGTGAGCGCTGCACCGAGGCGCAGATCGCTTTCCATCGGCGGCTCAAAGAATTAGGGTTCGAGACCTACGTCTTGGACACGAGGATTTATAACTACTACGACATTTTTTATAAAGGTTATCGCACTTATATTACTGAAAATGAAAAAGCTGAATGAAATTCTGGCGGCGGCCGAGGTATCGGCTACCAACATCAAGGCGCGGCACTGGATGGTCACCGGCCCGCACTTCTACTCGATCCACCTGATGCTGGACGATGTGTATAAGACATTGCAGAAGGGCATAGACGCCGTGGCCGAGAGACTGCGCGTGCTGGGCTACGCACCTCTCCAAACGTGGGCACAGTTCGCCGAAGCATCGCCGATCGAGCCCAGTGAGCCGATCGAAAACTCGACAGCCGACATGACGCTTGTCGCACTGTCTCGTAACGAGGTGGCGACGATCGTCCGGTTGATTAACGACGGCATCGAACTCGAATATTTCGACCCGACGACCGAGAGCATTCTGACCAACTTCTCGGCGGAGCTCAGCCACCACCTGCTGTTCCTGGACGGGACGTTCAACTACGTCAGCGAGGGATGAACGTCGAACTGAACGAGGCCCAGCGGATCATCGAGCAGGCGATCATTACCCGTCATCGGGTGATGATCGTCGCTCCGATGGGCGCGGGGAAGACACTGGCGACGCTGCATGCGTTGGAGCAGCTGCCCGAGCTGCGGCATGTCCTGGTCATTGCGCCTAAGCGTGTCGCACAGTCGGTCTGGGTGCAGGAAGCCGAGAAGTTTCAGTCGTCGCTCCATGTCCGTTTCTGCCTGCGGGCTCTGGACGTGAAACTGTTCCTCATGGAGCCCTCGGACCGGAAGCTATGCGTGTGCAGCGTGACCCGCATAGATGAGATACCCCACGGCTGCTGGGACGCAGTTATCTTGGACGAAAGCACGTTGTTCAAACACCCGCGGTCGATACGGTCGAAGCAGGTGCGGCGGATATGCAACAAAGTTCGGTATCGCATCCTCCTGACCGGCACGCCTATTCATAACGGGTACGAAGGTTTGTGGCATCAGTGCCTCTTAGTCGACGGAGGCGCAGCGCTGGGCCGGAGCCTGACCGAGTTCCGCCGCAGGTACGAGCGAGTGAAGTTCCAAGTGAACGGCGTGGTCTCGGTCTACGAGGTCGATCCGCAGAAGACACACCTGCTGGCTCAGGACTGCCGGCCGATCGTATGCGTGGTACGCAACTACGTCGCGCTGCCGCCGATCCTCTACAAGACGATCGCTGTCGCGCTTCCCGATGCTGTTCTGGCGCGCTACAAAGATTTCGAGGCCACGTCGGTGCTGTACTACCGAGAGCAAACCGGTACGGACGCCTTCGACGGGAAGGAGCGAACGTTGATCGCTTTTTCTCGGACATCGCTCGGTCTCAAATTGCGGCAATTCGCATCGGGGTTCCTCTACACCGACGAGCAGTGCGCGCAGTACCAGCGGCTGCACAAAGCCAAGATCGAGACGCTGCGCGACATTGCCGAGGCGCAGGACCGGCCGATTTTGGTTGCATACCAGTTCCGGAGCGAGCTCGCAGAGCTGCAAGCATCGTTCCCCCGCAGCCGGACGCTCGACACTGCGGCCGACATCGAGGAATGGAACGCAGGCTGCATACCTATGGGTTTGGTGCATCCCCAGTCCTGCGGCCACGGGCTGAACCTGCAAGACGGCGGCTGCACGTTGGTATGGTTCTCGCTCACCTACGACGCCGAGCTGTACGCACAGCTGAACAAGCGGCTTCACCGCCGCGGTCAGCGAGACACCGTGAGCATCTTGCATCTGGTGGCCGCGGGTACGATCGACGAGCGGATTATGAAAGTGCTGCTTAAAAAGCAGACGGAAGCTAACATGTTTAACGAACAGATAGGTTATGGCAAAGAAAAATGAAGTCCTCGTACCCCTCTACGCAGTGCCGGAGCAGGTGCGCATCGAATTGCAGCGCAAGTTAGACACCTGCGACATCGGGTTCATCCGTAACGGCAGGTACACGCTGACCGTCGCTATCGAGGACTACGAGGCAGGAACAGTCGAGTACTGGAAAGGGAGGATACGGGCCTGCGACTACCGAGAGCTGGAACACCCCAGCTGGATGGATTTGAGCATTTATCGAGAGAGCAATACATGAATCCGGATAAACAAATTTACCACAATGGGATCAACGAAACAGATTAAAATCGAAATCCGCAACCGTTGGACTGGCTCGGTCGTATTTGAATACACGAAAGAGGGAAACACAATCACCGAAACGGTTTTGGAAGCTATTAGGCGCGGTGCCGACCTGCGCGATGCCGACCTGTGCGGTGCCGACCTGCGCGATGCCGACCTGCGCGGTGCCAACCTGCGCGGTGCCGACCTGCGCGATGCCGACCTGCGCGGTGCCAACCTGCGCGATGCCAACCTGCGCGATGCCTACCTGTGCGGTGCCGACCTGTGCGATGCCTACCTGCGCGGTGCCGACCTGCGCGGTGCCAACCTGCGCGATGCCAACCTGCGCGGTGCCGACCTGTGCGGTGCCGACCTGCGCGATGCCGACCTGTGCGATGCCGACCTGCGCGGTGCCGACCTGCGCGGTGCCGACCTGCGCGGTGCCAACCTGCGCGGTGCCAACCTGCGCGATGCCGACCTGCGCGGTGCCAACCTGCGCGATGCCAACCTGCGCGATGCCAAAGGATGTTATCTATCATGCCCGACCGAGGGTAGTTTCATCGGTTGGAAAAAAGCCTCTGGGCATATCGTAAAATTACGAATTCCGGAAGATGCGCGGCGCAGTTCGGCAACGGGACACAAATGCCGTTGTGATAAAGCATACGTCATGGAGATTCAGAACATGGACGGCACCAAGGCAACTGAGGATACCGTTCGTTCCGACCATGACAAAAACTTCGTCTACACCGTCGGTGCCACAGTCGAAGTTCCGGATTTCGACGATAACAGGTGGAGCGAATGCGCACCGGGTATTCATTTCTTCATCGATCGCAGAGCAGCGGTGGAGTACTAATGACGCACGGCTCTCTATTCAGCGGCATCGGCGGCTTCGACCCGGCGGCCTGCGATGCGACAAACAATTCGTTTCCACCCAGTCAAACGAAGCGGAAAAGCGGAGTCGTCCACGACGTCATGATTTCGTATCCGTCCCGAATTGGGAAGGGTTCCCGACTGAGTCCCCGATATGTGGCCCAGATGATGGGCTTTCCGCCGGACCGGACGGAATTACCTTTCCGGCATGGTGCAAAGGATCGATCAAAGCTTACGGCAACGCGATAGTCCCGCAGGTGGCGCTGCGGATTTTCGAAACGATAAATGAATACGAGGGGCTTTGAAAGCCCCTCGTATTCACTGCTTCTTGAACCGTTCTCGGCCCAGCGCCCTCCAATCCTTGTTCGGTATGAACCGCAGGAACGAGAACGGGCAGTATTGCGGGTTCTCGTCGTACTCATGATACTGTGCCTCGCTCTCGAAGCAGACGTCACGGTATGCGCTATCGTAGGGCGGGAGCAGGAGCTCTACGAACCAACAGACGGCATAGACGGCATACGGCACTACGATAGGCGTCACCCATACCCACCACGGGGTCGGGACGCCGGCCAATGCAAACGTCGCGGCGGAGGCCAGCGCGCAGACCACACCTAACACGAACAGGCAGCACTGCTGCCATACATGCCACGTCTCATGCCTCACAGCCCAGTCGGACATGACGGGGCGCTCCCAGACGCCGGTCGCCGGATTGTACTGCTTCTTGATGATGACCCAGACGAGGAAAGTCAGGTAGTCGAACTTCCCGAACGGGAGGTAGCGACTGTAAATGAAAAACGGTTTCATACTATTCAGCTAAAAAGGTGATGAGAGAGGTGAGTGTGTACAATGCTACCGACGGACTCGACGGACTCGACGGAGTGATCGGTGGGTCGGTCTTGGAGAAAGTTGCTACAACTGACTCGTTGTTAGGCTTAGTGAACGTCACTGTCTTCGTGACTTTGCGTGTCTGGTCGGAATCGGTGGTTCTTTGAGGCCGGTAGCTGACGAAGCCGATCGTCGCACCCGACGTGGGAAGCCCTGCGGAAAGAATCATGACTTTAACTTCATCCGGAGTTATGTCGCCTTCGAAAGCACCGACGATGTTGATCGTAGGTGCTTGATTGAGCGTCGTTGCGACTAGAAGCATCGAAGACCTCCAATATCCGGTGCTCTGCCATACGCAAATAGTATCGAGGCCTATATTCGTTATTTTCGCAGTAATGTTGTACCGGCGGGACTGGACCAGCTTACACGGCGCGAGATACTTATTTAGATTGATCTGCCCGATTGTGCCTTGTGCAATCCTACTGCTCGTAATAGCTTGGGTTGCAATCATTTCGGTCGTGATACCCTCATTAGGAATGATCGGCGTCTGCCACTCCGTGATGTCTTCGAGCGACACGGCTCCGGAGAGCTGTTCTCCGGAAGCTTTTGAGGTAAGGATGTTTTTGTAGGAAAACTCCTGCTGCGTACCTCCCTCCATCGTTCGGACGTCGCCCGAGGCGACCTTCGCAGCGTAGATCGCATCCCCGATTTGAATCTGTTCACCCTGCGCCGTAGGGTCCCATGTGTACACCTCACCTTTGAAGGACACGGCACCGGCTTGGATGAAGCCGTCATCGTCGAAGCTCATACCCCAGAGGATTTTAGGTGTGTCGCTGTACTGCGGGACGACGGCTTTGATCGCGTCGTAGATGTTCTGCAAATCGGATACCCGCAGCGGGCGTTTCAGCGCGGGGTTCGCCGAGTTGAGTGTAAGGAAATTTGCCATGCTGCTATGCTTTTTTGTAGTTGATATTGGTTTGGATGTAGAACGGTATCAGAAGCTGCAAATAGGCCGCGGCCGTCTGCTTCACGCTCTCGAACTTCGCGTCGTCGTAGGTGCTCGGGATCGTTACCGTCAAGTCGACCAAGTTAGGCGACGGTGAATAGGGTGCTTGCGGATCGTCGGTGTACGCAATTTGGAAACCGAGCGTGCAAAAGCAGAACTCACCGTTAGGTGTGTTTTGGCCAGTCAGCGAAGCGGATTTTTTGCAGAGAACAGTCATTCGTTTCGGCGTCGACGTTGCCGGCAATGTCGTACCACTCCATGTCAAGTTTTTGGGAGATGTGTATTCGAGGGTGCAGTAGTAATCCGACTCGGGCAGTAGCTTATGATTCGTGATGTCATTGACACTGTGGATCCAAATCGAGTACAGGCTTAAAGAATCGGTTACGTTTTCTGGAAAGACGAATTTCTCATACGACGCAGAGAACCCATTTGCAGCAGGGATGTTATGTGTTACAACGGTTCTGTCAAGGTAATTATCGGCGAATTGATTGCCAGAGGACAACCTTAGCGACGCCAGGCTCGGCCAATACTTCATATCGTAACTGAACGGGAACAGTGGCTCCGCCCCCGTGCCGTCCCACGAGAGCCGGAAGTCGTTGTTATGCGGCAGGATCGTGAGCTTCGCGTCGCCACCCATCAGCTTGTCGAACAGCCGCTTGATCTGGTCTGCGCTGTTCGTACACTCGGCAATGGCCAATGCCGCCAGACGCGCCGAGCGGAATTGCTTGGACACGAATGGCAGGCATAAGCTGAACACGAACCGGTACAGAGTAGACGTCGTGCCGTCCCTCCGGTACGAGAACTCGCGCAGGTAGTACGCGACCAGCTTCGGCATGTCTATATAGCGGAACATCACCCCAGCACTTTAATGTTCGACGTCGTGAGCTGCGTAGCGAAGGTGAAAGCTCCGTTCGTAAGATTGAATATCCCGTTCACAGGCTCCACCGTAACCTGCTTGCCCGACAGGTCTGTTTCGGTCGCTACGATGTTCGAGAACCCTATCGCCTGCACCTGCGAGAACTGTTGTATGACGTCCTCGATTTCAGTCAGCGATACGACGTTGTTCTTACGAAGCACTTGTTCGTGAGCCGTGAGGTTCTGTTGGATCGTAGCGACAGCCTCCGCGGCGTCCGTACCTTTGCTGACGTAGATCACGATACCCGGGTCCGTGATCCGAGCTACCGGCAGCGACAGAATGTTGAGGTCGAGACCGATGGGCTGGTACGCCGTGAAGTACGTCTTGAAAGACGCAAGCTGCGATTCACTTAGCGCCGCTAAGTGACCGTCGTCGCCGATGACGTTCACGAGCAGCGTGTACTGCGGGTACCACCCGACGATGTAAGCCTGCTTGATGATCTGCGCCTTCTCGTCTACCGTGGCGTAGTAGCCCGCCTGACTTACCGGATCGATCAGGAGCTCGTCGCCCTCTTGGTACGCGACAGCGCGGCGGCGGTAGTACTCGATGCCCGTGACCTTCTGCTGCGCTAAGGCCGTCTGGATCGTAGCGAGCGTATTTTGCCGCTCGATAGCCTCAGTGTCGGCATAGCTGCCTACCACGTCGATGATCTTTTTCTCGATCGATGCGTTCGTATAGTCGAGCGACGGGATCAGGAGCTTCAATGCCTTTTGGATAGTGTCGACTGCGCTCATAAGTGTAATACTTGGTTACGGTTCGTACCACGGGAGGAAAGCGATACGTGAACCCATTGGTAATTTTTCTCGTCGATCAGCTGGTCAAACTCCAAACCCGAGGTGCGGATCAGTTCGAAGAGCTGCTTGTTCAGCGTGACGGCGCCGGCGCTGATGTCGGCCGCCTCGCCGCGCAGATGCTGCGACGTAGCCACGCCGCCCACGGCCTCGTTCACCGCGGGGCTTCGGTAGCCCGAGGTGACGATGATCGGGGCCCCGTACCTCTCTCGGATCGGGTCCAGCAGCTTCTCCACGAGGTAGATCAGGTTGTCGGACGCGGTCACGCCAGGTGTGTTGTCGAGGCCCAGTCGGAGAGCCGTATCGGAGTGTGTAAGCTCTTTGAGTGTGAAGTAACGCATAGCTTATCAGGTTTCGTCGTAAACGGGCCGGAAACGCATACGGATTTTGACAGTGGCCTCCGCAGGCGTGGGCGCTTTACTGGGGTTGTACATGTACACTGAGTTGGGGATGTAGCCGTTTACGGTCGTCGCTTCGGCAGATTCCCGGTACTCGCCGATCTTCGATGCTTCGGCGGTGCTCAGGTCGACCATCAGCTGCTGACCCGACGCGGTGTTCTGGCAGAAAACCCAGCTGCCGTTTTGCGCGAGGAAGTCCACGCCTTCCCGAGCTACGACGAGCGATTGAAGTTTCACCGATCCCAGCTTGTTCGGCACTTGGTCTATGGTAATCTGCTGCATGGGGCTGCCGGCAACGCGATCGACGCTTAAAAGCCTCGAAGCCGACAAGAACTGAGCCAAGCTCGTGTAAGTCGGAGCGCCGAAGTCGACAGGCGCACTTTCCCACTCGCTGTTCAAAACGTTCGTCTCCAAGTTGTCGATGAGCAGATTGTCGAAGCTCCACTTCCCCGCCTCGGCAGGCGCCGGCGGCTCGACAGCACCCGTGGTGTCGAAGACGACATACATATCCTGAAACATCAGATGTGCAGCTTCGAGCCATTTGACGAGCCGCGTCACCCCGTTCTCTGTAACATGCGAGAAAACGGGAACGGCATTGCCCGCCAGGCTCATCAGGAGCGTGCCGTCACCATCCTCCGACGAGACGACGTAGACGAAAGACAGTGGAGCGTTGATGAAAGTGTCGTTTTCGGTTTGCGAGAAGCCGATCCCGTACACTTTGCCGATCTCTCCGGCGAAACGCATGTTGTCGCCTCTGCCTAAGAGCGACAGATGCGGCAAGTCGACCTTCTCGCCTGCTTTGAGCGACGAGAACGGACGGCCCTCGGTTATCGGCCGCACCCACCCTTCACCGTCGGTGACGACAGACTTCATCTTCACAAGGTCTGTGCTGTACGGCTGCTTCTCCTGACCCAGCGTGTCGTACAGCGGTAACTCGATGTCGAGCTGCCGGCCCACCAGATCGGGCGTCCACGTCTGCCCGATGTCTTCGACGTCCTCGCCGAGGTCGGGCAAGTCGTCGAAGCCTATCCGGTCGCCTACGGGGAGTTGATCCAATGCGGCAGGTATGCCCGTAATCGAGCCGGATAGGTTCAACGAGACGTCTACGATCGTAGTATTGGGTTCAATCTTCATACTCACCGGAGAATTCTAAGTGTTGGTCGACTATCGTCACCTTCGCGTTTTTCGCACCGTCCTTCTGCGCCATCTTCGACGCCGAGGTCAGCACCGGCTGCACGCTCTTCACGGAGCGGTTCATCAGGCGGCGGCCGATCGCGGCACCGAGCGACGGCACGGTCAGGCGGCATATCTGCGATACCGCGATCAAGGCGACATTCTGGTTGTCCGTGACGGCCGCAGCGAACGAACCCGTCGAAGAGACAACCAAATCCCCTATGTCGAAATCGTATTTCAAACCCGTCATTGCAGTATCTTTTCGTTTGCTATGTTGTCGTATTGGTCCAGCGACCGCCCCGAGAGAGCTGACCGCAGCGCCGTCTGGAACGCCGACGGACTGCCGTTCCCCGCCTCCGCGATCGGCGATCCGGAGATCACCGAGTTCATCGCTTCTAAGAACCGGTTGATCTTCAACAAGCTCTCGCGGAGCGGCTCGTACAGCACGAGACCTTTGTTCTGCGCACCGTTGAACTCGATCACGTCCCGAGCGATGCGCAAAGACGAATTACCGACCGTGACCGTCACCTCATCTTTGGTCTCGTCGTCAGGGTCGACCGACGCATGGATCGCTATCTTGTTGCGGCGGAACTCGAACCGGTCGATCTGCTCGCACGCGAGAATGATCGGTCGGTTGTCGTCGCCGTTCAGCATACCTAAGGCCAGCATCGACCCCACGGTGGGCACGATCCGCCGGTCCGCATCCTCGGAGTTCAGGAAGCTCAGCGGCACCGGCAGCGGCGTCGTGTCGGCAAATATCTGAACATAGGCGTTCTCTTCGTCGACCGAGACCACCGTCGCGCATTTGATCCGCAGCGACGAGAGGATGCCCCCGACCTGCTCACCGTACTCTTCGCCGATGCTCCGTATGTGGGTAAGGTCGATCATATCAAGTACTGTTGATCCGTTACGGTCAGGTGCTGGAAGTACCCGTTCACACCACACGCCAGGCGGTAGCGCATGATGTAGTACAGCCGCTCTTGGCCAAGCTCAGGGAAGATCGTATCCGTATAATGTATCTGATCGAGCACTTGGACTTTCGGATACAGCGGCGCCACGATCGTACCACGGTTACGAAAGCCCCTGAGCTTCTCCAACATCTGGTCTGCAAACTTTTGTATCCCGTCGACGGTTTGCAGCGGGCAGAAGGTCCGTACCGGCTCACCATAGGTTTTGTCGAACTCGCTCTTCGACGACTTGCTCGCAGAGGTCCGGTAGCCGCCCGTGGCCGTGTACTGCTTCCCGTTAGACAATATGCCGGTGACTTTCACGTCGTAGTTCACGAACCGGCCGTCGACCGGCACGATGTCTCGGCTGAACACGTTGTACTTCGTCGAGAACGATTCGATCGGCCGCGTGTTGTCCCGTCGCCCCGTACCGATGTAGACATTGTACTCGTCCGACACACCTCCGTAAAGCACGAGCAGCTGCATGAGCTTTTGCAATGTGTCATAAGGGCTGCGGCCGCCCCAGTTGCGGAACGACAGCGACGTGGTGATGGCCTGCACGTTCGTTTTGTTCGTCGAGTAGGTCAGCTGAGGCACCTCCCCCGTGAAGCCCTGCTTCCGGCGCTCCTGCTTGAACGCCTCTTGCGCGATCGGGATGCAGTCCTTGATGATCGACTGCACCGTCGCCGAGCCGTCCCATGCCTTCGTAATGGAGCCGAAGCGAAGGATGAACGTATTGTCCCGAAGGTACAACTTCGTCGGGAAGCCCTCGCCGACATGCTCGATCCATCCCAAAAAGACCCGAAGGCGGGGTTGTCCTTTGTACCAGACATACACCTCGACCTTAGCCGTCGGACGAATCCGCGTATTTTTGAACACGGAGCGAATACGGCTCTTGGCCGGCCCGCTCTGACCAACCCCGATAGCGTACAGCGGGATCGTCAGCACAGCCGAATCGCCGAACGTGAACGCATCGCTTTGCAGCTCGAAACTCTCGAACCGCCCGACGGATTCACCCTCGATGAATACCTCGTTCTGACATATCATCAGGTTCGTGTCCATCCTATCCCTCACTCGGCAGGTCTGCGTCGAGCGTCGTTAAATTAAACGTTACCACATTCTCACCGTAGAGCACCTCGGTTAGCTTGAACTCGAACATGAAGGTACCCATACCTGTTCGGGGCGTGAACTTGTAGTCGGTTATCATCACGTGGCTCACCCCGAAGACCTCGTTGATCGTCTGATTCGAAATAGCCAGCACGGTGTCCTGCTCGTAGAACTCTTGGAGGAACTGCGCCAGCATGAACATCGCGTTCTCCGCCTCCTGGGCACGCTCTGCCTGAACGATGCTCAGATTCGGCTGGTTGTCGCGGAGCGTCAGGCGCAGTGTACAGTTGATCGTCTTGGACTGCTTCCTGGTCTGCTGGATGATCGTCGGACCGTCGACCAAATCCGAGAAGTTCAGCTTTTTCGACGCACTCAGATCGAAGGTTTGCGACACCGGCATGAAGTAATCGCCGATTTGCAGCGAATACAACTTCGTGCTGTCGTACCGGTCGATCTTCTCGGTCTCGACAGAGACGGTCCGCGCCTTGACCGCATCGTCCTCGGTCTTCACCCATGAGGGCAGCGAGAACAGCGCGTCGTCATTGGTCCGCGCCGGCGCGACCGTCGAGATGCCGATCCATGCCTTAGACAAAGCCAGTGTAACGGGCTCGCCTACGACGCTCTCTGCCCGCCGCAGCGTATCGGCTGCGACGCCTTGCGCACCTATGTTAAGATCGATTGCCATTAGAACCGTGTCGCCATTTTATCAGTGGAGCCTAAGAGTGCTTGCTGGATAGCCGCTGCGACCAACTGGTCTATCGTATCGGCTACCTCGTTTACGACCTGCTGCGGGTCGTCGGTCTTGATCGTGCTATTCCATTCGACCAGCTTGTCGTGGAAGTGAATTTCCAGCGCCTGCCGATCTCGGTTAAAACCGGTCAGGTCCTTACCTCCGGCGGCCGAGCCAAGATTGAACTTGCTCGGATCGAAACCTTCGACAGACATAAGCTGCGCCATGCTCGAAAGCAGCTCCTTCACGATTTCATTTATCCCGACCGTGAGCATACTCGACGCCGACAATGGAGCTGTCATGTCGCTTGGCAGCGTGTCTGCATACGGCAAATACCGGAATGTGCTGTCCCGAGCATTGAGTGCTTCATGCTGAGCACGATAGATTTTGGCCTTATTCTTTGCCGACAAATCCGACAAGAACAGATTGGATACAGTTCCCGCAATGGGAGCAAACGGCTGCAAAGCCGACAGCGTCTTGCTTGCAACACGCGCACCCCACGGAAGACTTTCTATGCTTTGCAGATCGTTGCCGGCCTTTACGAGAGCCAGTATCCTCGGATTATGCACAGCCTGCTCGGTGAGCTGCTCGTAGAGCATACCGAACTCTTCCCGCCGACCGGCCTCGGTTTTGCCGGTATAGTTCCCGTTTTTGAGCCAGCCCTGATATAACCGCTCACGAATCTGAGAACTGCCCATAGCCATACGAACCGCCTGCTCCCTATCGACCGCTTCTTTCACGGCCTTATTATCGACAAGCTCGATCTTAAAATAGGCAGCGATCCGATCGACCAGCGTTATGAGCTTATCGACCAGTGTGGTGCCTTTGTCGCCCATCTTGTCGATCGTCATTTCCAACGACTTGACCATGTTGAGGAAGCTCCGGTTATTGACGAGCATCGACATGAACTTGTTCGCAGAGGTCGCTAAGGCCTTTATTATACCGGAACCGGCGTTGCCGATATAGGACCAAAATGGATTATTCGACGCGATCAACGCCGCAGCGTCCTGACTGGCCATGTTAATCATGCCTCGGGCCCGCATACCAGCGTTCGACGCATTCGACAACTCGTAGCGCTTCAACACAGAGAGCAGTGCACCCTGATCTTTGAGGTAGGTACGAACGTCGACGCCTTTGAGCCCCTGTTCCTCCATTTCCTTCAAGGCGTACTTACCTAAGATCGGAGCCTGGTTCAACAGCTCTCGGATGTCTCGCATGTTGGGCGCCGTCGTGACCAGCAGCTGCTGAATATTGGTCATGACTCGCTCGAACGAAACACCGGCATGCTGAGCGATCAGGCCACCGACCTTCGTGAGGCCCGTGGCCTCGCCCAGTGTGATCTTGCGGTTATTCGCTCCGACGCCTAAGCCTGCCAGAACGTTGATACTACTCAGCGTCGTGGATCGGTCTAAGCCATAGACCGCCGATATGATGTCTGCGTTCCGAAGCGTCTGTTCGTACTGAGGCCCCATACCTTCCCTGGTCTGGCGCCGACGTGAGATCAGCTTCGCGCCCTCGGCGAACCAGTCGGACTGCAAGACACGGAGCGCCGCAGTCATAACCCCTCCGGCGATCATCGGGCCGGAGAACGTTGCCATCTTAGTGGCTTTGAACAACGCCCGCCCGATCAATGCCATGATGTTTCCAACGATCCCCGCGACATTGACACCCCGCATCAGGCGGCCGGCGTTCATACCAAACAACATGCCGTTTTTATCAGGCTGCAACACCGATGACAAGCGGGCGTTGAAGCCTCCGAAGCTGAACCCATACCCCCATGACGCTATGCGTGTCGACCGGTGGCGCGTGTAAGGCGCCCCCTGAGCATACGGACGCGCCGTCGCGGGACGGGACGCCGTCCGCAGCGGCCGAGCGTAGGGCCGGCTCTGCCGCGGTGCCGAAGGAACTGTGAACCGACGATTCGGGATGCTGCGATACGCCGCACCGACAGAGCGAAGCGCCGAGGCCAACGTAGTCGCGTTGGCTGCCGCAGCGGCCAGATTGGTCGCCAGACGCTCAGAGTTCGATACGGCGTTACCGCCCAGATTCAAAACAATATTGTAGCCTGCCATTTTCCAGATCGTCGATTAACTTGTCGTCAAAGTTGTCCTGTTGGTAAGGAGCTAACTCGCAGTTTCTGCACCAGTACATCGATGCTGCGAAGAGCTCTTCGATCAACGTCCGAGGGTACAGCGTATGATCCATCAGCAAGTGGAACGGAATGTTGCAGTAGTGCGCTACGAAAACCCGTCGAAGGAACAAAGGGTCCTCCTGCTGCGCTCTTTTGAGAATCAGATGATTCTGAACGATACGTTTAGCGTCTTCCTGCTTCGATTCCTCTACGCCTAAAATATCACGTATCGGATATGTTAGGCGTTCTCGAAAAAAGCGTGGAACTCCTGCTGGGTCTCGTCAGTGTTCAGAAGCGTTCGAGCTGCTCGGGTGTCCGACAGAACACACGCGAAGTCCGATTCCGGATTTTTCTCGTCCTCAGCTTTATGCACCATGAACTGACGAACATAGGCTTTCGACGCATCCGACATATTCCGAAACTCGGAAGGCATGCGCCCCAGCATGTCGATGTAGGCATACGCAAAATCCGTATGCTCGTCTTTGCGCCGGTCGAACGGCACTACTTGAACCTCGATGTCCCGCTCACCCGTGGGTGTGAGAACATTTTTAAGCGTAACTTTACGCAATACCAACTCTTTTTCCATACCTGTTTTGTTTTTGGTTAGCGGTTCATGGGGCGATCAAACCCCATGAACCGGATACTCGCACTCTACAACAGCGTCGTGGCAACCGCCATTCCTCGGGCGCGGAAACGAAGCGATTGCAGAGTCTCCGTACCACGCCGTTCAACATCATCACTCTCTTCAACACCGGTACAACTGGTGAAGGTCTTGGTCGTCGACGTGGCCGGAACATCGTTGCGTTTGTTCCAGACCGCCGTGATCGTCAAGCTCTCCACGATGTCCCGAATATGCACGATCGGATGGTCCGTAGCCGCGGTAGCCGCTCTGACCGCATCCATGATCGTGATCCACTCGGCCGTCTGAATAGAGAACGAAATATCGTAGGTGTTTCCTCCGTTGTCCGTCCCGATCGGCTCGTCCGTAGAGAACGCGCCGATGTCGTCGGTCTGACCGGAAATTACAGAGCTGAAATTCGCACCGGTGCCGATCTTAATCGGCGTACCGATTGCGTTGAACGTGAGGTAGAGCTCAAAGTCTCTTGCCGCAATAACTTTCTGTGCCATACTACTCTACGCTTTTTACATAGAAAACGAAACCTTCTACCCAGCGGAGAGTGATCGCCTGCTGGATTCCCAACGTAACCTCCAAAGTACGAGTACCCTGCATGTCGTTGTTCTTTGCGACGATCTGGATCGTCGCGTCGGAGATGTCCCCGCTGTCGATGTACGGCTGGATGACCGATGCACGCGCTGCATCGAGCATGACCTGCTTGAACGTCGACTGGATGTCCCCGGACTTCGAAGTCGGGATTTTCGTATTGAGGTACTTGTTAAAGAATGCACGCAGATCATCGACGACGGACGCGATAGTACGCGCAGCTTCGATCGTACACAAAGCCGTGCTGGAATCTTCGGCCGTAGAGCCGTCGTTGATCCACAAACCGTTCTCGGGCGGCCGCGAGATCGGGAAGATATACTGCTTGTCCGACAGAGCGTCGATCGTCGCCTGGGACGCCGAAGCGCAAGGAGAGTTGGCCCAAGTAACCGTCGAGCCACTTACCGTTCCGTCTACGAAGTACAGATCGGTGCCGAATGCCGACAACGACCCGTCGCCCATCGACGTACCTACCGAAAGCGTCGAGACCCAACCGCCGACAGCCCCGACGGCCGCACGACTGCCCTGACGCTTGGTGAACGTCACGACGCCCACCATACCTGACGCTTTCGTGGACAAATCCTCCAACTTGGAGATATCGCCGGTGATAACGCCGACGTCCGTGATGATGCACGTGGAGAACGCTTGCGCGTACATTTTCATAACCGCAGCTTGGAGTTTGGTCACGTCCGGCGCCGACGTCATCTTCGTCGGGTCGTTCGAGATGAGAATCTGACGCGGCCGATACTCGTTGCCGCCCACCGTGGTGTACTTCACCCACAAGGGCAGCTTATCTTCGATCTTGCTGGTGTAGTCCGCCAGACCGACAATCCACAGTATCGTACCGGAGTTGTTCACGTAGGCCTTCGGCTGGTAGAAGTCGTTGACCTGCTCGTACAAGTCCTTGTTGTTCGCCTCCGTGATCCCGTAGCTGGCCAAATCGTTGGCCGAGGTCAGCTTATACGGCATGCCCAGCTCGAAAGCGACCGTACCGGAGCCAGCAGATGTTGTCTTCGCACCGACGACGATCAGCATCGAGTTGGAATTGACCGATGCAGGAGGGGCCAATACCGTATTGGAGATGTTGATATTAATTCCTGTTCTTGCCATAAGGCATTACTTTTTCTTTCTGTTCGACTTCTTAGGTTCATCCTCCGACGCACCGAGTGCTTCGGCGATGTTGTCCACTGTCTGTTCGTCGACAGCGGGGGCCTTCGCAACCTTCCGCACCGTCGTCTCTTCGAGAACCTTCTGGCGCGGTACGATCGCAACTTCGAACAGACGATCGAACTCTGCGGTGTCGCGGCCGTATGCCCGCAAACGGTCGATCGAAACCATGTCGGCCGTCATTTCGATATACCCCACGAACTTCGACGCATCGTCGATAATCATGTTCTTGACACGGATCGCTGCTTCGACCGAATCGCGGGTACGGAACATCATACCCTCGGTCGTCACGTACAGCTTCTTGTAGACGGAAAGCTGCATTGCGATCTGCTGAATCTGTTGTTTATTAAACTTCGTCTTCATCTTGTTTTGTTTATTATGACCGTGAAGGTGTCTTCCCTCCCCACCTCCACGGTCATAAAGTTACACTACGCGCCTGCTCCCTCGGTAGGAACGATGAGCGCAGCGCCTACACCGTTCGAACGAGCTACCGTCGCACCGGTCGACATCCAGCCAGACATCGTGTATCCGTAGTTCTGCGGATCGGGCATTACGATAACATCGATCGTACCAACACCGGCAATGACCTCGCCCTCGACGAAGGCCACACCAGCTCCGACATGCTTCGCAGTGGTCGATGCGGGCGATACGTCGGTGATCTTGCCGTCGTTGGACACCGTGCCGTCGGCGTACATCGCCGGATCGAGCTCTGCGGCCGACGAGGTGAGGTTGTAGCGAGCCACGGGGTTACGAGCCGTGATGCGCGAGCCCGAATACTCGAAGCCGCTGCCGACCGAACCGGAGAGGTGAGGCGTCAGCAAGGTCTTGAACGTCGCATCGGTGGCCAGCTTCGTGTAGAGGTTGGCCGGAAGGACAATTTCGACCTTGCGGTTGTTCAGCGCGTAGTTCTGCAACAGGAAGGCGCCCTCCGTCATGATGATGTCGTCGGCGACCACACCTTTGATCGTGACTGCCGAGCTCGGAGCCTCGATCGGAAAGAGGCCGCTCGACGAGAACGACGATCCGGTGGTGGGGATTTTCGAAATGCCGGCCGTGTTGGCAATCACCTGCAAAATGTAGGTGCAAACATCCGACATCAGCGAATCCATCGCAGTCGTCCAACCCCACGACTGCTTGTCGTAGGCCAAAATAGCCATGTCGGCGTTCTGGAACGTGATCGGCTGGATCGAGAACACTTGACGCGCGATCGTCCGCTTCACGTCGTCGTAGAAGTACTTCGGCGCGTTAACCGGAGTTACCGCACCAGTGTACGTCGCCGGATTGATTCCGCTCTCGATGTAGATCGCGCCTTCACGATCCGACATGGGCACGAAGCGGATCGAACGCATGAACGTGTTGTTCGGGAGCAGCTTCTCCAAGAACAGCGACATCCATTTGATGACGCCCAAATCGGCCGCGGTCAGCGTAGCCGCAGCCGCACCACCGGCCGCGCACTCTACGAGCATACACAGACCGTTTTTGCGCTCATGCGTCACTCCGTTCGTGAAGTTGCAAGCGCTGGCCAGAATGACCATACGCTCGTCAGCAAGCATGGACGAAGCAAGAATCTGCATCGTCTCGACGTTCTCCGGCGTGTTGTCCATAACGGTGCTCCCACTACGGAACGCCGCATTCACCGCCTCCAACCGATTCTGGAACTCACGGTCACAGATCAGTTCTTTGTACGTTTTGTTCATCGTTGAAATTGTTGATTGTGGTTTGATATTGTGTTCATGCCACGCCATACCTGCCGGCATTGCGCGGCGCCCCTGAGATGCCTCGATGTTCTCGCCTTCACCCTCAGCTGCCGCCTCGACGGGTTCGCCTTCGCCCTCGGCTGCCGCCTCGACGGGTTCGCCTCCGCCCTCGGCTGCCGCCTCGACGGGTTCGCCTCCACCCTCGGCTGCCGCCTCGACGGGTTCGCCTCCACCCTCAGCTGCTGCCTCGACGGGTTCGCCTTCACCCTCAGCTGCCGCCTCGACGGGTTCGCCTTCACCCTCAGCTGCCGCCTCGACGGGTTCGCCTTC
>OLPO01000575.1_pt1 | contig 29402 bp, 26 predicted proteins | sample 1672831 | NCBI WGS metagenome assembly OLPO01 (sample SAMEA3136728, study PRJEB25190) | human gut metagenome
TGGAGCCATTGGTGAAGTGTTGAGTACACCACTCATCGGGGAACCCCTCATCGGGCATAATCAAACATTCATCAGTATAGGTGCTTTTGAAACAAAAGCTGAAGCAGAAGCATGCATGAAATATGTAAAAACAAAATTTGCACGCACGATGCTTGGCGTTTTGAAGATTACTCAGCATAATCCAGCATCAACTTGGCGATATGTCCCACTTCAAGATTTCACCTCAGCTTCTGATATTGACTGGTCAAAATCTGTACATGAAATAGATGAACAACTTTATCAGAAATATGGTTTGTCTGAGAATGAAGTTGGCTTCATTGAAACCAATGTAAAGGAGATGGAGTAGTATGACAAAAAGTGATATCAAAACAAAAGAAAAAGCTGTACCAATGATTTATGCCTACACTACTCCCGAAATTGCAAGACATGATGGATGGACAAAGATAGGATACACAGAGCAGGACGTTGACACACGTCTCAAACAGCAAACGCAGACAGTCGATGTTGTATATAAAATCGAATGGAAAGGCAATGCAATTTATGATGACGGTACTGGTGATTCTTTTACCGATCATGATTTTCACCGATATCTTGCAAAAAACAAAATTGAAAGACAGGCAGGTACAGAATGGTTTCATATCAATCCAAAACCTGAAGCAAGAGCAATGTTTAATGACTTTCGTGAAAACAGAGGAGAAACAGCAAATTCTTTCACTGAACTTACGCCATACAAGCTGAGAGCAGAGCAAGAAGATGCAGTCAATCGTGCCAAAGAGTATTTCAGCTCACATGAAAATGGAGAATTTTTATGGAACTGCAAACCACGTTTTGGAAAAACTCTTGCTGTTTACGATCTTGCAGCAAAAATTGACGCTGAAAAGGTTCTTGTTGTAACGAACAGGCCTTCTATTGCCAATTCGTGGCTTGCAGATTTCTGCAAATTTGTAAGAGGTGATCACTTTTCATATTTTGCTTCAAATACGTCAGCACTGAAAGATCGTTCATATGTTGTTGGAAGTGATTCTGCTCTGCTTATTGGTGCATCTTACATTGAATTTGAATCGCTTCAAGATTTGAAAGGATCCGTCTATTTTGGTGGTAGATATGACAAATACAAAAAAATAAAAGATACAGACTGGGATCTTCTTGTCATTGACGAAGCACACGAAGGTATTGATACATATAAAACAGACGTACTTTTCGATCATATTCAGAGAAAACACACACTTCATCTTTCTGGTACTCCTTTCAAGGCTCTTGCCAGTGATAAGTTTTCTTCTGATGCTATTTACAACTGGACATATGCAGACGAACAAGAAGCAAAAAAAGAATGGTCAGAAAGTCATAAAGATATGACAGATCAAAGCCCATATGAAACTCTTCCGTCACTCTCACTTTTTACATATAAAATGTCAGATGTAATCAAGGGAATTGTCAAGGAAGGAATTGTTGTTGATGGTGAAAACGCAGATTATGCTTTTGATTTGAATGAGTTTTTTTCTACAGGTGCAGATGGACGTTTTATTCATGAGGCATCAGTCAACAAGTTCATAAAAACGCTGTCAACTAATGAAAAATATCCATTTTCAACACCAGAGCTCAGAAATGAATTGAAGCATACATTCTGGATTGTCAACAGAGTAGCTTCAGCAAAGGCTCTCGCACGAAAACTGAAAGAAGATGAAGTTTTCAAAGACTATGAAATTATTGTTGCTGCAGGTGATGGAAAACTTGATGATGACGATGAAAATCAAAAAGCCTTTGACAAGGTTACTGAGATGATCAAAACGCATGATAAAACTATCACCATTTCTGTAACCCAGCTTACAACAGGAGTTACAATTCCAGAGTGGACTGCAGTTCTCATGCTTAGTAACATGCAAAGCGAATCACTGTATATGCAGGCTGCTTTCAGAGCACAGAATCCTTGCCTTTTTCATGAAGGTAACAATTTTTACCGGAAGGAAAGAGCTTATGTTTTCGATTTTGATCCAGCAAGGACACTGGATATTTACGAAAAATTTGCAAACAATCTCTGCTCAGATACTGTAAACGGGCGTGGAAGCATTGATAAAAGAAAAGAAAACATTAAGAAACTATTGAATTTTTTTCCTGTTATCGGTGAAGACAGTTGTGGCAGAATGGTTGAGCTTGACGCATCAAAAGTGCTCTCGATTCCAAGACAGATTCGTTCAGCTGAAGTCGTAAAGAGGGGATTCATGTCCAATCTTTTGTTTCAAAATATTGGAAATATTTTTTCTGCCACTGGAGCACTGAAAAAGATTCTTGAAAAGGTAAACCCTTCAAATGAGCAGAAACCTTCCAAAATTTCAGTAAACAGCAGCACGGCTCAAGAACTCAATCTTGATGAAAATGGAAACGTTTCTCTTTCAGAGACTGCCGTAGAAAACAAAGCTGACGAACTTTTCGGACGTAAAGTATACGAAGAAATTGCACGAGAAACTGCAGAAACAATGCAAACTTCCGTAGAAAATACAAATGAAATTGAACCTGAAGCTGTTATACAGACACAAAAGGAAGCTGTTGCAAAAGCTGTTTCTGAAAAGATGAAGGAAAAAATAATTTCAAGCTATGGAGACAGCATTACAAAACGTACACAAGCTTCAGTTGTTCGTGCAGTTGAATCTGGAATTACTCGTGCAGTTGAAAAAGCCTACAGTGAGCAGAACATTCAAAAGAATACAATTTCTGCGGAAATGAATGCTGCAATACAGAAGGCAGAAACAGAAGAAGAAGTTAGGGGAATCAAGGAAACTGCAGCGTTACAGGCTGAAATGCTTGAAAAAGATTTTGAAGAAAGTCTTTCCACTTCTGTGGTCACTGCGGCAAAGAACATTCTACATGAAGTCACAAAAACTGTAGAAACAGATAAAAAGACACAGGAAAAACAGAAGATTGAAGAAGAAGTTCGTGCTCACTTGAGAGGGTTCACACGTACCATTCCTTCTTTTTTGATGGCATACGGAGATGAAACAACAACACTTGCAAACTTTGATACAATTATTCCTGATGATGTTTTCACAGAAGTTTCAAGCATCACTCTTTCTGAATTCCGATTTCTTAGAGATGGTGGAGATTACATTGAAGATAATGGAGAAATAAAGCATTATGAAGGACACTTATTTGATGAAGTTGTCTTCAATGACTCTGTGAAAGAGTTTCTTTCTCTGAAGCACAGACTGGCTGACTATTTTGATCTTTCACAAAAAGAGGATATTTTTGACTATATTCCTCCTCAGAAGACAAATCAGATCTTTACACCTCGTCAGGTAGTAAAAGAAATGGTAGACATGCTTGAAACTGAAAATCCTGGTTGTTTTGATGATGATACTTTCACCTTTGCAGATCTGTATATGAAGTCTGGACTGTACATCACCGAAATCGTGACAAGACTTTATAACAGCGAGACAATCAAGACAAAATATTCTGACAGTACTGAGCGTTTGAACCACATTTTTGCAAAGCAGGTATATGGATGTGCTCCAACTGAAATCATCTACAGGATTGTACGATCTTTCATCCTTGGGTTTGCCGATGATGTACAAATTGAAAAAGATAATATCCGCTTATGCGATACACTTGAATACGCAAAAAATGGAAATCTGGAACAGAAGCTTGAAGAACTGTTTCCAGAATTGAAAAAGGGAAAATGAATTCCCTTTTTTTCTTCTCTTTGTGCATTGCACAAAATGTACTTGACTTTGTACAGCAAAAAGTGCAAAATGATTTTGTGGCTGAGGAAGCATTGTGATTTTTGAGGCTGCAAAAATTGAGTGAAGTTGTCAAAAAGCCGCATTTTACTTAGTCTCTACTCCCCGTATGGGGAGGTAACTCTTTGCAAATTTCTTACGGTGTACATGATTGGAGCTCTACCCTACGCAGGGAGGTAACTCTAATTTGCGGTTACAAGGAGAACATTCTCTTTACTTTACTCCCTGCATATGGAGGTAACTCCTGAAGAAGATGGTAAAGAGAAACGACCTTCGTGGCTTGACTCCCCGTTCGGGGGGGGGAGGTTACTCTAAGATCTGGTTCAGCGGAATCTGGCTTCTTCCACTTTGCTCCCCGTTCGTGGAGGTAACTCTTCCTCTCTTGCAAGTCTCACGATTAATGCAGAGACTGTGGTTCAACTCCCCGTTCGGGGAGGTAACTCTGTGACAGGAAGAATCAGAGACCAGCACGTTCAGACTTTACCGTATGGGGAGGTAACTCTATCGGACGAGTTCTTAAGCACAAAACAATAGGATTGACCTGCATAGGGAGGTAACTCTTTTGACATGTATTGTCGGAAAGTTGGTGCAACACTCGACTCCCCGTATGGGGAGGTAACTCTGGTTATAAGTCAATTGCAATTACTTTTGTGAAGTCTTGACTCCCTGCACAGGGAGGTGGCTCTATTCGTGTTTGTGGTAAAACAGATCAGGTATTGCTTGCACCATTTGTAGGGATGCAGGTTTCGTCCTCAAGCTGAGGACGAATTTGTTTCTTTGCTTCAGAAGGGAGGTAGCTCTCAAAGAAAAGTGGCTCTTCGATTTATTAGATCACTCGGCTCCTTGAAAAGGGAGGTAACTCTGTTTATCATTCATATATAGCCTCACATCTTCACTTCACTCCCCGTATGGGGAGGTAACTCTTACCTGCGGTACAGGAATATCTTCCTTCTGTGCTTAACCTGTTCAGGGAGGTAACTCTTCTGACTTCCACAGAAAGCTGAAGAAGTACTGTTTCTTGACTCCCCATGTGGGGAGGTGACTCCACGTGAAAAGTGTCCGACAAAGTCCGGTGTAACTTTGCTCCCTATGCAGGGAGATAGCTCTGACTGACGTTGAATACGTAAGCCATACCTCAAATCTTACTGTATATAACTTCCCATACGGGGAGGTAGCTCCATTGCACAAAACAGGCAGGAATCGGCATGTTTCTTAGCTCCTCGCATGGGGGGAAAAAATCATTCTTCCATTTGTGATTCTGAGAAGCGGATGTATGTTTCGTCCCCAAGTTGAGGACGGATTTACTCCTTTCCTTATTTGGCAGGGAGGTGACTCTTTCTTAGTCAGGAGTGATTCCACTCGGTTATCCTTGACTCCTCATATGGGGAGGTAGCTTTGACGGTCATATTGTGACACCGTTTCATATTAACTGTGCTCCTCGTAAGGGGAGATTTTTTTATGTATACACTGCACAAAATGTACTTGAAATGGTACACGAAAAGTGCGAAAATAGAGTTTGTCAAAGGAAGACTTTCATGCAAAAAGAAAATGATTTCAGACAGACAGTCTGGGTGAATAAGAAAAAATTTTTGAAACCTGAAAAAGGAATTTTGAAAAATATATGTGGCAGCAGAGCAAATGTTTTGCTGCAGAATGGAATGGTCTGTTCTGCAGATGTAAGCAAGCTTTTTCTGAGCGAAGAAGAGGAAAAAAGCTGATGCAGACAAAAAAAGAGTTGCTTGCATGGTACAGCACGCTCGAAAAAGGCGACAGGCAGACATATGTTGATGCAACGGATGTCAGTACCTGGTATCTGTTAATAGATGGTACTTGGCAGAATAGAAAAAACTGCTGGTGCCTGTTTAAGAAAAATGGCCAATGGAAATTTGCCGTAACTGATGCAGTAGAAGGTCAGATCATCTGCCAACTCAGCTTCTTCAGTGAACGTGTTGCAGTAGAATTCATCAGAGATTTTCTAAAAAGGTAAAATTTTCTGCACTATTGGTACTTTATTTGGTACATATACTCGTGTATCATATTCCGGTAGAAAGGAGAAAAAAATGGAAACTTTGATCTGGATTGGAGTATTTATACTCATTCTGCTTGGATATTCGCATTTTGAAAGCTGGAAAAGTGAGAAAAAATCAGACAAGATTGACTCTCTTCTTGAAAAAGTAGATTTTTTTCCGGTTATGAAGAAAAATCTTGAACTTCTGACAGGAAGTTCAGAAATGGAAAGAACTGTTCTTGTGCCTTTCAATGACGCTTTCAACTTTACTGAAGGCGGACTTGGAGACTTTCTGATTGATGCTCTCGAAATTGACAGAAAAGAAGAAAATGTTGAACTGCTTGAAGAGCTGATTGATATTCTCGGTTCAAAAGAATTTGAAAAGGCAGAAAAGAAAAGCTTTTCTCTGCTGAATGAAAATGCAAAGGTACTTGTTCCAAAAGTGACAGTGAATATAGTTGACAAAATGGGAGTAGAAAAAAAGTTTCGTACATTCACTCTCAATTACTACACAATGAAGAAAATGAAAAAAGCACTGGAAAAATCAGTGTATTAACGAAAGGGGAAAATTTTTCATGGACAAAAATTTCAACAAAGAAGAAATGAGAGAACTGCTGAAGAAAAACAGCAGTTCACCAGTTTTTTTACTCAAAGATAAAGATACAGACATTATTGTGACTTCTGAAAAGTGTGATGCGTATATTGCACTGTCACAGAAAGACTGCATTGACTTCCTTATGAGAGCAAAGAAGCAGTCACTGTACAAAATTGAGCCAATTGACGGATCAATTGATGACAAGCTCAAGAAAATTGATTCACTATTTATGGATATGTCAAATGAACTCGATGACTTTCCACCAGTCGGTGGCAGACTCATTGGGGTAGTTGGACATGGATTCTATGAAGAAGACAAAAAAACTGCCGAGGAGAGAAGAGGTGCATCACCAAAAGTTTCCAAGGAAGCTGTTACTGTTGAAGAACCAGAGGAAGTAAAAGAAGTGGCACAGCCTGTTCAGGAAAAAGATGAGCTGGAAGAATCCAGCACTGCTGAAGAAACAGCAGAGACTGAAACAGTTGCAGACTTCCCAGAAGCAGAACCAGAAGAACCAGCAAAGCCTGAGCCAGAAGAACCAAAGGAATTCAAGGGATTCATCAGTGATGAAACACCTGAACTTCCAGCAATGTTCACTGTTCCGCTCGATCTTGAAGATGATGATGAATTCAAGGAAATTGATGATATGCCTGATAATACACCGTTCTTTTCACTTGATGACTACGAACCAGCTGCAGAAATGACTCTTCCAGAAAGAAAAGTGTCAGAAGAACCAGTAGCAGAGAAAGACACATCAGAACAGCCAAAGCATAAATTTCAAAATATTCAAAAGGTTCTGTATGACGCTGCAATGGAATCACTGATGGAAGGAAACACAGAGGATGATCAGGAAGAAACTGAAAAGGATGATCCTGCAGACGACAATGCACAGATCTGTGACCTGCTTTCAAAATTTCAGATGTTCAAGGACAATTCTCTGATCTACAAGAGAATTGATGAAGACATGTGCAGTTACTTCACTGAAAAGCCTGAAAAGTATGACGAAGAAATAAGCTTCATGGACTTTCTTGAAGATCACAATGGAGACTGTGGAGAACACTTTGAATTTGTTGACGGAAAGAAAGTAAAATCAGCAAATGTAAGCAAGGCAGTTCTTACGGCATATTCCATTCGTGCTCTCAGCGTCCAGAACGTGCTTGAAAAGCTAGAAAAGGGTCAGAATTTCTGGTACACAGGAAAGAAAGACATCACAACTGCAAAGTATCACAAACAGTTTGTACTTTTTGATGACGAGCAGAAGATGGATGCATTCAAGGAAGTATTCTATCCAGATGGTGACTATACAAAAGGTCATGTAAGAGAAGACAGAATGCTTGATATGTACAGAAAAATCGTTGATTCACCATACATCTTTTTCAACTGTGAAGAACACTGTACGAATACTGCCTTCTTCGAAGCGGTTGAGAAGTGTCAACTACTCGGCTACAAGTAACCGAGCATGTCAGCACCGACGTGCCTGTTGTAGCTTATGTGGGTGTCCTGCATAGGATACTCCGTCGACTAGCCTGAGATCGCTTATACAGATTGCGATGACTAAGTTTGCAGAATCAATACTCGAACCAGTGATGCCCAAGTTGGATAGAGTTGGGGCAATGTATTTCAGAGAGAACAGAATGATTGCAACCCCGTGCATCAAGTTCTGTAGACCTTGGCGATGGGCAACACACACCGATTTGCTGTGAATCAGGAGTGAGGACGCAGAGATGCGGACAGGACAGTGTTGTTCCTGTCATATCTGAAGAAAGGAGGCGTAAGCCTATGAACAGATCTGACAAGTCAGTTCTTGTTATTGGAATGAATGGTATCGGGCTTATGCCTACCACACCACGTAAAGCAAGACTTCTAATCAGACAAAAAAAAGCTGAAGTGGTACGAAAGATGCCATTCACAATCAGACTGCGGTACAAAACCGGCAGTGCCACGCAACATGTAGAACTTGGCATAGATACGGGTTCTCAGCATATTGGAGTCGCTGTTGCGGCAGACGGCAAAGTATTGCAAAAATCTGAGCATGTGCTCCGTTCAACAATGGATAAAAGAGTGCTGAACGAAAAACGCAAGGCTCAGAGAAGATCCAGACGATATCGCAAAACAGAATACCGTCATCCGAAGTTTAGCCAGCATACGAAATATGTGTACGTAGAGAAAACAGTCACTCGGAAGAAGCACAAGACGCACTGGAAGAAAATCAGCAACAGGTACGGTACAAACCGTAAAGAAGGATGGCTTCCGCCATCTATTCAGCAGAAAATCGACATGCATATCATGATCATCAGGAGATATCAGGAAGCTCTGCCACTTGATACGTCAACAAATATCGAAATTGCAAGATTTGATATCCAGAAAATCAATAAGCCAGATATCGAAGGCATTGGATATCAGCTGGGCAGAATGTATCAGTTTGAAAATGTAAAAGCATACGTGCTATGGAAACACAGCTACCGCTGTCCCGTCTGTGGTACGGAATTCGGGACAAAAAGAAAATCTGATGGAATCATGGCTTTACCAGAACTTCACCATAAGCATTTCAGAAGCAGAGGAGCCACAGACAATCCGGATGAGTATATGCCTGTCTGTACAGTAGATCATCGTGCTGCAGAGCATGGTGACAGTGGAATACTTGGAAAGCTGCGAAAAGCAGAAGAAAAGACAATCCGTGGACAGAGAGATATGACATTCATGAATATCCTCAGAAAACGAATGTGGGAGGCTTTTCCAACAGCTGTGTTTACATATGGCAATGTGACGAATGCGGACAGAAAAACTATCGGTCTATCAAAGACTCATGCAAATGATGCGGTGGCAATTGCCATGCACAGACAGATACTGTCTGGCGTGCGAAGCGTTGCAGATGCTGCAGATACTACATACTACAAGCAGGTACGCAAAAAGAAACGTTCACTGCATGAAGCAACTGCAAGAAAAGGTAGAGCCAGACCAAATACTGCTGCAAAACGCAATGCAAAAAACACAAAGTCTTTGACTGTAAAAGGAAAGAAGTACTGCCTGCGTGACAAAGTAGAATACAACGGACAGATTGCGTGGATTGCTGGCTTTTCAGGAAAAACAGGTTGTAGAATTCAGTCTATTGATGACAAATATTTATCCCAACCAGGAAAATCATACACATCAATCAATCTTTCAGACGTTAATGTACTCAATCACAACAATAACTGGATCGTAGGATCCATACAAGAAAAATCAATATAAAGAAAAAAGGCAATTTCTCTCGGATACAAGTAACCGAGAATCCTTGCCTATATATCTTGAAGAAAAACAAAAAGAAGAAAATTAAAAAACTGCACTTTTTGATGTTTACAAGGTACAAAAGCAGTACTATAATAAAGTAGTTCCAAGGGAAAGAAGAATCTGGAAAATCCCAGCTTTGAAAAGCGGCTTGTCCTCCTTCGCCACTTTATCGTGTGCCTTGGAACTGCTTCTATTCGCTTCTTTGAAGTGATAATAATCCAACGGGGCTGGTGATGAAACGTTTCCAGTCCCACATATGTCAGTGATCTGGTGTGGAGACATTTGTCTCTCTGGGTTCGATTCCCAGCACAGAGGATTGTCAAGGAAAAGACGGTAAAACCATGATAGAAAACATGAAAAAGCGTGGAATCTCAATGAAACAGTGCTTTGGATTCTAGTATAAAGAATTCATACATGTGCAGGTGCCAGACGCAGATCCTGTGCATGCATTATGGCTGATAAAGTACGGCCATCTGGTCGGAAATTGCCGGAATACTGTCTGCTGTGCAGGAACTATATACCAGACCAGATCTGAGTTGAAAGTCATGCGATGCGGATCTGCTGAATTTTCAGTAGAATTCCACGACTTCAGTCGTTGGGAGTGCGTCAAGTTACCCCATTCCCACTTGTTTCAGGTGTCTTATATGTCAGTACCCTTGGCAGGGCAGCAGACGTTCCGTCCGTGTGGTTCGAATCCATTTTCTGTATGGTCAGGCGGGTTGCGGGTGACATGTCGAAAGACGACGGACTGTGATACAGGTTCGATTCCTGTTTCTGGCACTTGGCGAGTACGTTCTTCTCGTCAACCCTATATTTTGTGTCTGGTTCAGACTCCCTATTGTGCCAGTCACAGACGTATCTGAATGTTTCCAATTTTCATTTCCCCGAAAACTCCCGCATTCAGATACTCCACATGCCGACTTAGCTCAATTGGCAGAGCAATTGTTTTGTAATCAGTAGGTTGTAGGTTCGATTCCTATAGTCGGCACTTCGAGGTAGCTCCTCGATATCTCAGACTTTTGTCTGATCCGTTCTGAGTAATCAGAACTTAAGGTTGTCATTTTACCTATGCGATAGCTTATAAGGTTTGTAGCGGTACAAAAAATGGCGTTTTGGGAACAACGTAAAAATCACCAGCCAGAAGCCGGAGGGCGTGAAGAGAAGGCAAAAACCCAGAGAGTCGCTGAATGGAAGGGTGTTCGAATCCCCCCATTGATCGTGAAGCTTTTACCAGGATGAAGCAGTTCAGTACTCTCGATCTTATCGCAGCGAAGAGCAGTCCGGTCGCTCGCTGGGCTCATAACCCGGAGGCCGTGGGTTCGAATCCCACCGCTGCAACTACATGTCCTGAGCAAGACAGAAAAATGCTTTAGGTATCTGCAGTGCCTCCTTGATTTTTTCACTGCAAAAGGGCATCCTTTTTTTCCCCCTGACAAATCATGGATGCCCATTCAAAAAAGCAAGGTTTCCTTCCAAAGGACTTTGATAGATTTTGACGCTTACAGCAAAAAGAAAGTTTATTTTTCGCTCAAGAAAAAACCGATTCATGCGTCAAGTACATTTTGCCACATACAGCAACCCCATACTTTTTTCATATACATGGTGAGAGCGAACAGAAGAGTGGCTAGTTGAAAAAAACTTCTGTTTGCAAAAGTTCGAGCAGTTTTCGTCGTCAACTACCACGACTTGGATTCTAACGAATTCTGAAGTCGGAGCTTGTAGAAATACAGGCTCGGTTGATAAGCCTCAGTTCAGCATCAGCTGAACTACGTTATTCAGGAATATACAGGTATCAGTGGATGCTTCACAAGTCCACTGCTCTACGGTACGGTATTAAACATTGCTGAGGGCAGGCAAAGTGTGCCGTACATATAAACCCTGAACAACATTGGCGAAGTGAACAACCCACGCAAGTGGAGAAGCTGCCGCAAGGCAGAAGGTGTAGACCTGCCCGAAAGGGCGAAACTTAATGGTGGAAACATACGCTCGCAAGAAAAGATTGCTGTGCAGCAGGATAGGAGAATTCCATCCAAGCTCTCAGCAATTTTATTTTACAAATGTATTGCACTTTTTGTACTTAAAAAGATACAAAATGCAAAGATATACATGCAAAGGAGGAGTAAACAAATGCTCATACGAAGAATGGTTTATCTGGAATGCACAGAAAAACAGTACCCATGTTATTGGAACGAAACAGCATGGTTCACTATGGCGACAGCAGAACAGATTGCGAAAGATATCAACGGAAAAGGCAAAGTTCTGTTCTATGACGAAAAAAATGATTCCTACATATTCAAAGATTCTGTGAAAAATACGGAAAAAGAATACAAAGGAAAGATTTTTGCAGAATTTCCAAGCCCATTATACCCGGTTGGTGAGGATTGGGATGATTGGTGTTTCCCAATAGAAAAATAAGAAAACGGAGGAGAAAAAAATGACAAATTCATTATTACAGGGCCTGCAGCAGGCAAGCACAATCAGAAATACAAAGGGTGGCGAATACTACGCCACTTCATACAACTCAAATCTCGACTTCTTTGCAGGAATTTCAAGATTTGATGACGAAGAAAAAATTTCAAGTATTTTTTCAGCAGCATATGAAGAAGACAGAGAAACAGCACTTGCAAATCTTCTGTATGTACTTGATATCAGAGGTGGAAAGGGCGAAAGAAGGATCTTCAAGACTGCCTTCAAGTGGCTCTGTCTTAACTGTCCTGAAGATGCTGTAACGATCATTCATCTCATTCCAGAATATGGCAGATGGGATTATGTTCTTGAAGGAATTGATACACCGGTCGGATATGAAGTACTGAATATGATTTCAAAGCAGCTTTACAAAGATATGCACTCCGACAATCCAAGTCTTCTTGCAAAGTGGCTTCCATCTGTAAGAACACACAAGAAGAACAACATAAAGGCAAGATGTCTTGCAAATGCATTGAGCATGTCAGAAAAGGAATACAGAAAGACACTTTCAGCACTTCGAAGCAAGATTGCAGTAGTAGAAAAAACGATGTCAGAAAACAGATTTGAAGACATCGACTTTGAAAAGGTTCCTACAAAGGCAATGCTCAAGTACAGAAATGCTTGGTTTGCACATATTCCAGAAGAATATAAGAAGTATCTTTCTGAAGTTACAAGTGGAGAAAAGAAGATCAACACAACGGGTCTGTTCTGCTATGAAATTGTGAAAAAGGCACCTCAAAGCGTGTATACGAACTTGTGGTATGACAAGGAAGTTTCCAAAGAAGAAGAACAGCTTCTTGATCTGATGTGGAAGAATCAGAAGGATTTCCTTGCTGGAAATAAGACAAATGTACTTGTAATGGCAGATACTTCAGGTTCAATGACATGCTGTGATTCACTTCCAATTGCAAACTCGCTTGGTCTTGCAGTCTACACTGCTGAAAGAAACCATGGCTGGTTCCACAACTACTTCATAAGCTTTTCAGAAAGACCAGCTCTTCAGAAAGTAAGAGGAAAAACAATTGTAGAAAAGCTGAGAAACATCAAGTGTATTATTGCAAATACAGATATTGATGCTGCCTTCAAGATGCTTCTTGATACTGCAGTAAAAAACAGCATTCCAAAGAAGGACATGCCTTCTCATATCATCATTATCAGTGATATGGAGTTTGACTGTGGCGTAATGTCCAGAGGTGGAACAAATCTTCACGGATGGAAAGATACATTTGAAGAAGCTGGGTACAAGCTTCCAACGATCATCTTCTGGAATGTTGCAGCCAATACTCATGGTCTGCCGGCAACAAAGAACGATGGAGACGTATGCATGATTTCCGGGTTCAATACATCAGTGCTTGAGCACATTCTCGATCTGGAAAACTATAGACCAGAGGATGTGATGATGGAAATTCTCAAGCCATATTTTCACGAGATTAGAAAATCAGAGAAGGAAAGTAAGAGGGGATAACTATGACAGAAAAAGAAGTAAAAGTGGCAATTGAAATTGATACAGGAGACGGCATGGAAGGTGCTCCAGTTCCTGTCTACAAGCATGAGACAGATGCTGGAATGGACATCTATGCTGCTGAAGATATCACGCTTGCACCGGGTGAAACAGCACTCGTGCATACTGGAATCAGAACAGCAATTCCAGATGGATACGAAATTCAGATCAGACCGAGATCAGGTCTTTCATTGAATACTCCTCTGCGTGTATGTAATGCACCGGGAACGATTGATTCCGGATACAGAGACGAAATCTGTGTAATCATGCAGAACACTTCCGAACGTTTCTATACAGACGGAGCAGGCATTGTCAAAGTCATGCCAGACAGAAAATCAAATCACTTCACACTTGAATCAGAAGGCAACCGGAAAGGCTGGTACGATATCAAGAAGGGTGACAGAATTGCACAGATCGTGCTTCACGAAGTTCCACGCATCAAGTGGGCTATCGTCGAAGATGTTGATACATACGGTGGAAACAGAGGCGGTGGATTCGGGTCAACTGGTGTCAACTAAGGGGAAAATTATCAATAAAAACAGTAAAGAATAGTAAAATAATTTCGGAACAGTAAAGAACAGTAAAAGGAAAAATTGTTGAGATTGTATTTTTCCGAGATGCCGTTTATAATAAAGATGCAGGTAGAGATACGCTGTATACTCATGATATCGAATTGACGTTTAAACGATATGTAATATCGTCGATCATGAGGTCATCACGATTACAAAGTCACCATTTGGTGACTTTTTTTCAGCCAAAGATTTCGATTGCCCCAAAAAACTCTCAGATTACGTCTGGGAGTCTTTTTTTTGGATTCAATGAAGTTTCTTTTACCTTTTTTTCAAAATCAGCTGTCTCAATTTTTGCGACAGTTGATTCTGAAAAAATCAAAGCCTCAAAAAAAGGGCTTTTCTTTAAATTGGAAACTGCACAAATTGTACTTGAAATAGTACACATCAAGTGAGAAAATAACGGGGTAAATCAAGGAGGACGAAAATGCCAACAAAAAGAGAACTGAGAGAGCTGGAAGATACAGTACAGCTCAGTGCAGCAGAAATTGAAAGAGCAGAAAAAGAAGCAGAAAAACAGATGGACTCAGACGATATTTCAATTCCTGTATTTGCAAATCGAGAATCAAAGAACTTTGAAGAACCGGCTGCACAGGATGTACCAGAAGTACAGCCAGAAGTTGAAAGAAAACCGGAGCCTGTATATGTGCAGCCAGCTGATACTACTGAAGAAAAAAAGGCAGACTACAAACCGATGATCGTTGGTTTAATTGTCTTTGCTCTGTTTCTTGCAGTTTCATTTGGAATCATTACCTGGAAGAAGAACAGCAAAAATCCTTCTGCACCGGCACAGACTGAAACACCATCTGCAACAGAAGAACCAACTGCTGAAGCAACACATAAGCCTGAGCTTGAATATTTCTATCTTCAGCAGGCAACCAGTGCCATTGTGAACAGACTGACTGAGGAATACGGATCTGACTATACGAAACCTACAAGCGAGCAGTTCAAAATCAGTGGAAGTGAAGAGACACCATCAATTGATTTTGATCTTACTGTCGGAAATGCATTCAAGAAGAATTACATCATTCCAGTACATGTCGATCTCGAATGGGACGCTGAAGGGCAGACATACAGCATTACGAATTTCACAGCTGATGAAAGCAATGCAGAAATCAGTGAATTCAAGTCACACAGCTCAAAGAAGCAAGCCAAGAAGCATGCTGAAAAGAGCACTGTTGAAGGCAAACAGGTCAGCAACTTTACAGTAAACATTACGAACTCTGTAACTGTGAATATCACAAGCAAGGGTGAAGGAGAAGTCAGTGCATATGCAATTTCAGAAGACGGCACAAGAACACTGCTTGCAAGTGTAAGCAACGGAACAGCAAGTGAAACTGTAAAGCTTGAATCAGGAGCATACGAGCTCGTTCTATATGCTGTTGATGGAGTTGGATACAGTTGGAACTACAACTTGGGATAAAACGCATGATAATTTGTGAAATAGAATTCAGAAACAGAAGTGGAATTGTCGAGCAGTTCGATACTTCTTCAGAAGCTGGTGAAGACATAGAAATGTTCAAAAAAAGAGCTGGTAAAGAATTCCGTAATTTCTGTAAAGAAATGGGAATCACAACAGACTGTGTACTTGGATGCAGATTCCGTGAATATTCGAAAACACAAGGAGTAGCGAGATGAAAAACAAAAAACTTTTCATTCTTGGTGGACTTGCCTTGCTGATTGGTGTCTCGTATGCATCGGCAAATGAACTTAAACTGGACGCACTGAAAAGTGAGTCTTTCAAAAACATTTCAGAACGGCTTGAAGGTATGGCAAAGGATGTTGGATACGGAACTCCTGACAATCCTATCGTTCTTGAGTACGGAGACTTTTTCAGTGTAGAAAATAAGGTTTCCAGTATTCAGAATCACTACAACTATCCTGCTTCTCCAACAAAGCTTGAAACCGAGTCAGAAATTGATACAAAGACTGTCGGATATCAGCAAATCAGCTACAGAATGTCTGCCACAGACAGGTACGGACAGAAAGCTGAAAAGGAAAAATCAGTACTGTATCTTATCAGAGATACAAAGGCTCCCGTCATCAAATTGTCTGGTGAGGAAGATACAATTTATGATGATCAGACATTTGATTTGGATTCCATTATCAAGTCTGTGAAAGACCCTGTTGACGGAAAAATCAAAAAGGTGAAGAAACTGAAAGATGGCGAATCTGGGTATACAATCGAAACTGATTACGAAAAGGGCGTCTCCGCAGGAGACTACACATATACTGTAAAGGCACAGGATCAGCACGGAAATACTGCGGAAAAGAGCTATACAATTCACGTAAAAGCAAAACCTGTGGTACAGGCACCAGCGAGAAGCTATTTCAGCTACAGTGGAGGCAGCAACAGCAATTCATCGTATTCTGCACCAGAGCAGACACCTTCCTACAGCAGCGACAGAATCTATGTTGGAGGATACTCTGCATACCTTTCTCCAGAATTCGATCAATACCATACGGACCTTCCAGACACAGCCGTGTACTACTATTACAATGGGCTGTATCTCGTTGGGGATCATGCATATCAGGGGTTCAACGCAATCCGATGGAACAATACAGGCGTATTCATGGGTCGTCCAATCGTAAAGACGCAGGAGTACATGGGTGACAAGCGTGAAGACGGACAGGTCTATCTTGAAGATGGACGTTGCTATTATGATGTTGCTGGAGCAGATATCTGCATGTTCACGTGCGTTGGCGACAGAAGAGCCGTAACGTATTGGGTTTTCTGCTGAAACAAGAATGCAAAAAAGAAGTCGATTATGGCCATGCTTTCTGAAAGGACTGCATGGTTTTTTTTATGTATATTTGTGATTTATTATTGTGTGCAATAACTGCTAAAAATACGCCAATTTCAGCGTGTTTTTTTGTGCCAAAAAGTGCAAATATTTGCAAAGAAAAAAGATACAAAAAATGCATAAAACGTATTGCAATAGTACAAGTAGTACAATATAATAAAAAAGTAAACTGAAAAGTACAAAAAGTGCAGACAGATAGGAGGCTTCAATGGTAAAGAAAAAGAAAGAACTCATGCAGAAGGAAGACTTGCATCTTGATCTGATGAGAGATCCATGGTTGAAAGTGCTGTGGCTTGATGGAACTGTAAAGGATGAAAGCCTGTATACAGTCATCACAAAGGCAGAACTTATCAGAAAAATCATTCCAGCAGGAACATACAGTCTTACAGAATATGTTCTGATGTCATTCATCATTGATTTTGTACAGTGGGTATACAAACCTGCAGCAGGTACAGAAAAGAAAGCTGAACGAGTCATCCTTGATATGTACGAAAAAGGGAAATTTGATTCATCAGTGCTTGACGAATATATCGACATGTATGAAAACAAGCTTCACAGATCATTTGACATTTTTGATGAAGATCATCCGTTCCTTCAGTCAAGCAAGACTGAAAAGGAAAAGATGATTGAGACTGCGATGAAGAAAAGCAATCCAAATGACTATGTGAAAAACCTGAGTTTTTCTGGATTCGGAGTTGAGTATTCTTCAGGAAACAATGTTCTCTTTGAACACAGAAGAAATGCAATTACATATGAACAATACATGGAAAGAACAGAAGGCGGAACAATTGATATTCCGATTGATCAGCTGTACAGATTTTCACCACAGGAAACTGTAACAGCACTTATCTTCAGCCTTGGATATGCACAGGCAAGTGGAGGATATGGAAGTGTTTCAACAGCAGGAAAGTTCAATCTTCATCCGATCTTTGTAATCAACGAAGGTGAGAATCTATTTACAACGATATGTGCAAGTATCGGAACAGCAAAGAAATACAGATATGCTCCTGTATGGGAACAACCGAATTATCTTGTTAAGGCAGCAGATGTAGTAACAAAATCTGAAAAGGATGGAAATCATATTTCTTTGACATATGTTCCTCTTTCAAACACATCACTGCTCAACTACAGATTTGCAATGAGAATTCCATTTTCAGCACAGGATTTCGGCGGAAGTGACAACCTTCCAAAGATGATTTATCCAGCGTGGGTTTCCTGCATGCCAAGAGTTATTAGAGTTGATGAAACTGACAAAAAAGGACATGCAGTAACACGAACAATGAACTATCAGTCACCTGTCATCATGAAAGATGACAAGAAAGGAAACAACCGCTGTGAACTTGAAACTGAACTCATTCAGCTTGCATACAACGGAAACAAATGTGACATCATCGCTCGAAACTATAAGGTACTGAAAGAAAAGACAAAGCTTTCTCCAAAGTTCTACTGCTGGACAAAGAGTACAAAAGGCTCCGGGACTATTCCAGAACTCAGCAGAATCATTGAATGGCCAGAAAATCTGACGTTCATTTCTGACACTGTAGGAAAGAAAATGGTTTCTGAAGCACTGGAAACAGTGAAGGAACTCTCTATTCTTACAGCGTACTGGCTCACTGTAGCAACAGGGCTTGCCACTGGAGCATGCAAGGAAGAAAACGGAGTATACAAGATTGCCGGCAAGAGCATCACATCCTACAAGAATCAGGCAGAAACGGATACTGTATGGACTGGAAAAAAATGCCAATGGTTCCTTCAGAGAAAGTACTACGAAAAGCTTGAAAGTGGCGACTACTCATGCATGAAAGAAATCAAGAAAGAAATATATGAAAGCTTCAAATCAGTATTCAAGACAGACATCAACAGAATCACAAAACTGTCTGCAATTGACCGTGTAAAGATCAAGGATATCTGGCGACGCAAGGCAGGTGTCATTATTGGAGCAATTCATGAGGAAAAGGGAAAAAAGAATGGAAAACAAAGATCTAAAAAGTGTAAGTGAAAAGCTTGCATCGCTGAAATCAGCACGGATTCTACTGAGAAGAAGTTTCGGCAGAAAGCTCAGTACTGCTGATATTCAGACAAAGGTGGCGTTCATGGAAACTACCAACGAAACTGACTACATGAAGACAATGAATCCACGTAACTTCTTCATTGTAACGCTCATGGCTTCACAGATGGGAATGAACGGGAAAACTGTAAAAATGCCGGAATATCTGAACAGCGTATACAACGACAGCAATGTTTCAGATACAAGAAAGAGACAGATTGTAAAGCTTTTCTCACTTGATCCGAGATATGAAGAATACTTCATTTCCGAGATTGCAAAGCAGATCAGATTTGCACATACAAAGGGAGTGAAAATTGATGAAGAACTTCTGTACCGTGATCTTTCCTTCTGGAAAGAGCGTACAAGTGACGTAGCTGAGAACTGGGCTCGAAAAACAATCAGAAATGCGAAAGAAAAAAGTGAAAAAACTTTGGAGGAAGAAACAAAATGATTGAAAAACTAAACAATACAAATGATTTGCTGCAGATGATGTTCAATGGAAGAGTAAGGCTTGAACTGAATGGATTGAGAGCGTTCGGCCCTTCACTTCTCAACAGAGATGAAAACGGAGATGCAAAGAAAGTAAATGTCGGATGTATTCCGAGAACAGCAATCAGTTCACAGTGCAGAAAGAGTGCAATCAGAAATGAATGCATTGAAGTACAGTCTGCTCTCTCAAGACGTGCTCCAGAAATCATCACTGCATACATCTGTGATCACTATGGCGTAGATAGAAAAAATGAAGAACTCGTGAAGTTCTACCTCACACTTTGTTACTCACTTCTCACAGAAAAAGACAAGGAACTCGCACATGGAGAACTTTCTATTCCTTCAGAGGACAGTAATCCAAACTGGCTCATTGACACGCCTGTACGTATTTGTGCAGCAGACGTGAAAAGAATCGCAGATTCTATAATGAAATATTTTTCAACTGATGCAGACTTTGGAAAAATCGAAGAAAAGAAAAGTGACGATGGAAAGAAAAAGAGCTATGAATTCACAAAAGAAGAAAGCAAGGACTCCTTTGTAAAGCTGTACAAGGAATTAAAAGCTGCTATTGCTTCATACGCTGTTGAATATGATGTCTGTCTGTTTGGCAGAATGGCAACAAGTACGATTGTAAAGAGCTACAACAGTGCTGCAAATTTCAACGAAGCATATTCAACGACTCCATGCTGTTTTGACAGTGACTTCTTCACGACTAGAGACACACTGTATGATTCTGCATCAGTACTCTTTTCAGAACTCGATACTGCTACAGGCTCAGGGCATATGAACAGCCGTGACATTACAGCTGATACTTTCTACTGGTACAGCAATTATAATCTGAATGCATATATTGAAAATATCATGATTGGTTTCGACTACAGTGACAAATCCAAAGAAAATGAAGAAGTACTGAAGATGAGAATCAGAGAAGCATTCGACTATCTTATTGAAGTAACTGAAAAGACAATTACCACTGTTCCTTCCACAATGCAGCATCAGATGGCAAGCAGTCCAGATCCTGCTATTGTACATGTAGCTGTCAAGAAAGATTCACAGCCAAAAACGATGGACTTTGCGTTTGCAGAACCAGTATATGTAAAGGACGGAGTAAGCGTTCTTGATGAATCAGTAAATCGTTTTGTTGAAGAAGCATGTGACAATACATTTGAAACTGGAGAATTCATGATGGAATGCTGGCTTTCAAAGGCAAAGTATGCAAATGAAATCAAAAATGTTGCCGGTGCTGAAAGAACAAATCTTCACGAATTGATCAGTGAATTGAAGAGGGTGCTGTATGAAACAATTGACTGTTAGAATCAAGGGAGTTCTGCAGTCGTGGGGTGACTATGGAGGCCCTACGAACTTTCAACCCACTAACTACAAGCCGACAGTTTCTGGAATTCACGGCCTGCTGGAAGCAGGAATGGGAATCAAGAGAGTAGAACTTGAAAGAAAAGCAAGAGTTGAAAGTGGAGTAAAGGTTTTTGTGAAGGAACCAGAAACATTTCCAGAAATCTACACAGACTTTCAGGTAGTATCGCCAAAGGGTACGAGTATTGGAAAATACCTTGGAAAGAAAAAAAGGCCGGAAGACATGACCATGCTTCCAGCGGCTGGCGGTGGTTTTTCAACTACCGGAGCAACAAAGGTAATACAGAAGCAGTATATTGTAGACCAGGCATTTGATATCGTGCTGGAAGGTGAAGATTCACTCATGGAAGAAGTGAAGTATGGACTTCTTCATCCGTACTATCAACTGACTCTTGGAAAGGCAAACTGCACAGCTTCCATGGTCAGAATCATTGACGAGCAAGATTTCTGAGAGACTCTGGTCTCTCAGCTCCCGGTTTCGGGAGGCATAGAAACATACTCCTCGAAAGGGGAGCTTTTATAAGAAAAGGAGAATACATTTATGTACATTTCATCACTCAGATTCAAGCAGATCTGCTTTGAAGATGAACAGAGAGTTCATCAGATGCTTTCAGACTGCTTCGACTCAAAAAGAGAAAAATATTCAGTTCTATACAAGAAATACTTTGCCATGAATAACGGAATTCCAGTACAGATGCTGCTTGTATATTCAGATGTGGAACCTGTACCTTCAGAAGATATTGAAGTGCTGAAATCCATGGCAGTTGAACCTGAAAAAGCAATCTGCAACGGAAGAGCACTGAAGTTCACAATGACAGTTGCTCCTACGGTTCATCGTGGAGACAGACATGTCTGCATCAGAAATTATAATGACAGATGTGAATGGGTAAAAAAGCAACTTGGAAAATATGGTGCTGAAATATTTTCAAACTCTCTTGTAGAAGGAAAGAAGGAATCCATTGTCTTTTCTCACAAGTATGATCAGACACCGGGCGTGATTACTGCATATCAGTATACTGGGATTCTTCGTGTGACAGATGCTGAAAAATTCATCAGTCTCTTTAAAAACGGTCTTGGACGTGGAAAGGCATATGGCTGCGGATTAATTCAATTACAGCCATGTAACGGATAGAATGCATAAGCTTTCGGAACTGATGTGGGCAAAGATACATCCATACAAGTCACTGTATGCCCATATGTATGAAACAGGATGTATTGCAAAAGCATTTCTTGAAAATACTGTCTATTCACCTCTGACAAATCTGTTCAGAAGCTTCATGAAGACTGAACTTACAAGAGAAGAAACCGTAGATACGATTTCCTTTCTTGCTGCACTTCATGATATCGGAAAAACATATCCAGACTTTCAGAGAAAGGCAGATGACCTTAATGATCACAGGCTTTCAGAACTCGATGATATGATTGAAACAGCACTTTCAGACAAGGATGCATTTATTTCTTCTCCGGAAGGATTTCGACATGAGATTGCCAGTGCAGTGATCATTGAAGACTATCTTGAAGAAAGAGGGCTGTTCTGTCTTGCAGAAGCAATTGGAGCAGCCTACGAGAATCATCACCTTGTACCGGAAAAAGATTCAAAGGAAGTAGTACGTGAAAACTTTGAAATACTGGACAGCTGTGAAATATTCAGAGAGGCACAGAATGAACTGACTGAAAAGATTGGAAGAAAATTTCCTTTCTGTGATTTCGAACTCAAAGAGGAAAAATCTGGAGATTTTGCAACTCTGTTCCTTGGATTTCTTTACAGGTGTGACTGGATTGCATCCTCACTATTCAAAAATACCGGCAAAGAATATCCGACAGAAAAGATGTACGAAGATGATGTTTCACGGATTCTCAGCGGATTTATCCGTGAAATTGGAATTCTGAAAAGAAGAGCGTTGAATCCAAATCTTTTAATGAAGGAAATGTTTCCAGAACTCAAAGGATTCGAACTGAGACCTCTTCAGAAGAAAGCAGAAGAACTTTCAGAAAAAGAACCGGATTTTGAATGTACGATCATTGAAGATCTGACAGGGTCCGGCAAAACGGAAGCAGGATTCTATCTTGCATATCGTGCAATGCTGGCAGAAGGAAAAAGTGGAATCTTCTTTGGACTTCCAACAAATGCAACAGAGCAGGCAATGAATCCAAGAATCCAGCAGGCAATTGATGCAATCTACGGTACAGATTCCTACAACGTATCACATGCTGCCGGAAAGAGCTGGATTATTGACAGCCTTCCTTCATGTGAAGACAAAGAAGAGCGTCAGTTCTATGCATCTCAAAAGGAAACAAAACTGATGATGCCATTTGCAACAGGTACAGTGGATCAGATTGAAATGAGCGTAATGAAACGCAAATATATGCTGATTTCACTTATGGACCTTGCAGACAAGGTTGTTGTTATTGATGAAATGCACGCATATGATGCATACATGCAGGAACTTCTGAAAACAGCTCTCCAGTGGTTCAGAGAGCTTCATGTTCCTGTAGTTATCATGAGTGCAACACTTCCTTCAACAATCATGAATGAAATTCATTCGATGTATTGCAGTACACCATATGAAATATCAGAAGGATATCCTAAGATTACTCAGTACAGAAACGGAAAAAAGTCAGAATTTCCTGTTGAGGCTTGTGAAAGAAGAGAATATGTAATCCATACGCAACAGATCAATATCCACAGTCATTTCTTCAATGAAAGAATCTGTGACATGATTGAAAATAAAATCAGAAACGGTGGAAACTGTGTCTGCATCATGAATACGGTGAACGGTGCAAAAGAACTGTATGAAGAAGTGAAAAATGAATTTCCAGATACAGAAGTTATCCTGTTTCATGGAAGAAATACAATGCAGAATAAAAATGAAATTGCTTCACAGCTTCTTGAAAAATACGGAAAATCCGGGAAAGCGAAAGGTCTCAGACCTGAAAAAAGCATTGTCATTGCAACACAGATTGTCGAGCAGAGCATTGATCTTGACTTTGACTACATGATCACTGAACTTGCACCAATTGATCTGCTTATCCAGAGATTTGGAAGATGGCACCGTCATGACGACAAAAATACAATTCGTGAAACACAGAAAGAAAATGTTCCAATTGAAGTTGTATATTCAACCGATCTTGATGATCATACTGTCTACAGAAAGAAGCTTTCATGGCTTCAGAGGACAATTGACTTTCTGAACAGTCACAGCTTGCTCGTTCTTCCAGAACATGCAAGAGAAGCAGTTGAGTATGTATACGGAGAAAAAATCACAGAATCAGAAGAAGACAGTGAAACAATAAAAAGAATGCATGCCAGCAATAATTCAATCAATCCTCCCGAAGAAGATCCTGTACTTCCGTGGAACACAAACACTGCTCTCGGCTCAGTCGTTGAAACGAGATTTCAGGAAATACCTACATACGATGTCTGTCTTGGAGAAGTGAAAGACTACTCAAAGGATGAGGCTGCTGAACTGATGTACGCAAATGTAGTTTCAATCAGTGAAAAAGAGTTTGAACAGATGAGTACCGAAGAAGGCATTGGATTCATGAAAGGCATACATTTTGTAAAAGAAGGATATGCAATTGATCCAGTTCTGGGACTTGTAGAAGCAGAATAATCAACTACAATAGGCACTGTAGACAGCAGTGCTTTTTGACGTTCGAAAAAATACAAATATATCTTCAAAAAGTACAAAAAGTGCAGTATAATAATAATGAAATTGAAGGAGGTTAAAAAATGTTTGCGAAGAAAATTCTGATGATTATGACAGCTTTGTTTCTATTCTGTGGATGTGCAGCAGAGCCGGCAAAGACTTCTGCTACAAGTGCTGAACAGGCAAAAACAGAAGAAAAACAGAATGCTTCTGTATCAGAAAGCACTGATCAGAAGCAGACAGAGCAAGTGTCAAAAAACAAGAAACAAGCATCAAATACTCCTTCAGGAAAAGAATCTGCAAAAGCAGAAAAAGAAAAATCAGTGTCAAAAACAGAAAAGAAATCCAAGTCAAAGAAGAATACAGTTTCGTCAGGGAAAAAAGTATCTTCTTCTCCAGTGATTTCTGAAGATGCATCTGATTCACATATTCATGACTGGGTTCATCATGAAGCAACAGGTCACTATGATACAAAGGTAGTTACTGATCAGAATGCTTATGACGAAGTAATTACACCTGCTTGGGATGAACCTGCAAGGCATATTGTTGTCTGCAACGGTTGCGGGCAAAGGTTTGAAGGCGATAGCGCAGATGACCAGTTCATGGAACATATCCTTGGCGGTGAATGTCCAGCCGTGGATAACAGTAGGTCTTACAATGAAGATGTTGCGGCTATTCATCATGACGCAGTAACAAAGCATCATGATGCTTTAACTCATACAGAACAAGTCTGGGTTCAAGATGCTGGTGCATATGATGAATGCTCCATCTGTGGAGTGAAAAAATAAGGGAGGGCAACAAATGAGCTACGATATTACACTTAATGATCCAGCAACAGGGAAAATCTCAAAAGTTGAAAGTTTTCTCATGACAGGTGGGACCGTTCCGGCTGAAAATGTGAATGGAAAACTTGTTCAGGCAAAACAGGTAGATGCTTGGATCAATATTACATACAACTACGCAAAGTACTACTATGCCGTAACAGAAGGTGATGAACGCTTTGCCCATACTGGAAGTGCTTCTGGAGATGTAGACTACGGCATTCGTGGAATCTATGGGAAAACTGGTGCTGAAAGTATTCCACTACTTCAGCTGATGATTGATCGCATCCATGAGCGATACATCTACAGCAACGGAAAATGGCTTGATGAGCAGGAAAATGATACATCAGATTACTGGAAACCAACAGCTGCCAACGCTATCCGTCCGCTCAGACAAATGATCAGTCTTGCAGAACAGTGTCCAGACAGTGTCTGGGAAGGGGATTAGCAGCAAAAAAAAGGATGCGTATCGAAAGGAGGTTGCTATGTCAAGAAGTAGAAAAAAGACTCCTGTTTTCAAAGATACAGACCGCTATGCAAAAAGACTTGCAAATCATGCTGTCAGACACAGTAATTCGGAATTTCCATTAAAGGGTAATGCATACAAGCGATGCTACCCTTCCTGGAATATCTGTGAGCATACAGGCCGTTGGACTCTGGAGGATGCACTCAAAACATATCATGATCCAGTCGAAGGAAAACGATTCCGTAAGTATTGGAAAACGGAAAAGGAATTTGTTAATTATTGGCGAAGGGAGACGTTACAAAAATGAGCTACTACTATAACTACTACGTTGGTCAGCGTAATAAGGAGACTTGCAAATTTACCACTGTTGAACCATACGATGCGAATGGCGAACCAATGTGTCTGCTCTGGAAATCAAGTTCATTTGCATCTGATCTTCATGAGGATTTTGACCCAATCTACAGCAAAGACATGGAAGACAGGCTGAAAAACTTTAGCTGTTTTGTTCCTTCTTCCATGACTGATGAAGAATATGATCAAGGTTACTACAAAGTAAAATATATGCCTTACAACGAGTTCCAGCTGTCTCAGCCGTTCAGAAAGGGGTACGTGCTTGCAGAAGATGTCATCAGCTATGGCAATGACGCTGTCTGCGATTTCAGCGAATACGCACGAGATATTCTTACGCCTGAACAGTACGCCGCATTTGCGCACAGTTATATGGCATCAAAGAAAACAAGAAAAGTATATGATCCGGCTACAGATGAAGAAATTGAATGCAATCCGTCAGACTATATGCTCTTCAACTGGGTAGACTATGATGGAAGACAGTACGAGCAGTGGTCCATCACAAACATTATTTCCAGTCTGGATATCACACCGGACAAGGGATATGAACTCGTAATTCTGGAAACAGAAGGATAAATAAAAACTGCACTTTTTGGTGTAAAATATGTATATATAATAAGGAAGAAAAAATATGGAAATCAGGGAACTTGCAAGGAGGTATGCAGAAGGTGACAAGAGCTGTTACGATGAGCTCTACAAAAAGAGTTACGAACTTGCATACAGGATTATTCGAGGCATGATCAAGAATGAGGATGATGCACACGACCTCACTCAAGACAGCTTCATAAAGGCAATGGAAAAACTGCCTTCAATGCCGAGACCGGAAGGTTTTGCTGCATATCTTGCACAGACTGCAAAGAATACAGCACTGACATTTCTGGATTCTGCATACTACAAGAAAACGATGAGATACAACTTCAACACATATGATGAAGAGGGAAAGGAAGTTGCGTGGGAAGACATAACTCCTACTACCGATCAGGATACAATGCCTGACATTGTGCTCGATGAAAATACAAGAAAAGAAATCATGGCCGAGATTCTCGGTACATTGACAAAAGAACAGAGAGAAGCAATTCTCCTGTGCTACTACGATGGTCTGACTATCAAGGCAGCAGCCGAAGTACTCGGACTTGACATGTCTACCGTAAGAGGCAGACTTGATACATCCAAAAAAGCTTTGAAAACAGAAGTTGAAAAAATTTAGGAGCGTGATGGAATCAAGCTATACAATGTTTCCATTATTCCGTTCCTTTTATGGCTGTTTGGAGGATTCAAGAAAGAATATCCAACAGCATTCGATATTGCAGAAAGTGGAATGTGCAGTACAGGAGGCACATTTGGAAATGCAGCATCAGCCGAAACAGTACAGAATGGCGTAGAAACAGTTCAAAAGACAATTTCAGACACAGTTAAAAAAGCTGTAAACAGTGTGGGAAATACAGCTCAGAAAGCATCAGTTATTTCCCAAATCACAAAAACAGTGGCTTGCGTGGCAGTTCTCACGGGTGTTGGATATGGTGGACACAAATTCCTTCATAATGACGACAGAACAGTTGCAGAAAACAGTGCAGTTGTAGAAACAACGCCATCTGCGACACCAGAAACAGTGAAAGAGCCTGAAAAGTTCAAATATGCAGATGTTGCAGTTACTGTTCCTGAAGGATGGACTGCCAAGGAAACGTATTTTTCACCTGAAGAGGCATCATTCAAGGATACAGCTGACGGAATGCAGACACAGCCTGTACTTGTTCTGTACGAAGGTGAAGCAAATGATGAAAACCCGCACATGTACATCTATTCATACGGATATCAGTACGGTGAACTCTATGACTTTATAGGAGAAACAGAAGAACTTGCATTTGGAGACAGGACATACTACTGTTCCGTTCCAAGTGAGCAGAGAATCATCAGTACAAATGTTACAGACGTAATTGATGATCCTACAGTATTTGGATACTGGCTGAAAACAGACAGTCCTACGGGCTCAGACGGAAACATTTTCTACGTTGACTACTACACAATGGGCAAGGGGGCAAAAGAAGATGAAGCAATTACAACGAAGAATGTGCCGAGGTATCCTGCGAATTTATTCGCGGGCGGAATCGGCACTATTCAGTTTTTCCGTCATACTGGTTCAGAATATACTGCCTTACGGTTTCCTTACTCATGTTACCTACGGTCCCTACGTAGTAACTTGACGACCATAGCTTGTTACCCCAGAACTGATCGTTTCTGATTTCTGGATGATTCCTTAAAAATAATCGAGCGCTGCTGCCTTTCAGATTTTTAACTATATCTGTCACACTGTATTTTGGTTTAAAACTGCACAGTATATGGATATGTTCAGGCATAACCTCAATCTCCTGTATCTGAACATCTGCCAGTTCTGCCACTTTTGAAAGAATTGCTTTCATTTCTCCGACAAGCTCTGGTGTTGTAAAACACTGGTTCCGGTATTTTGTAACCCAGATGATATGGTAGTTTGTATTATATACGTATCCTCGTTCATAATGTGCGCCCTTGATCTTTTCAATATGTCGCTTCATATGTGGCCTCCTGTTTACGCTTATAATATAGCATATATTAATTTTATATTGTATACATATGTGCTATAATATCGGTATGAAATCAATGAACGAACTCACATATAAAAGAGGATTACTTGTGCGTGCTTATTTATCTGACAGGCAGAAAATCTGTGTCAAGAAAAATGGTGGCGTTGCACGGTTTGTATATAACAGGCTTGTAGCTGTTGATCGTGAAAAGCATAAGTTGGTAAAAACACTTCCATACAGTCCAGCTGATCGTGCAAGAATGTCCTATTTAAAAGATGCATATGCTACGACTACCTCTCTTAGAAATGCTGTTCCTTTTTTGAATGATCCACTTGTTGATGGATATGCAATTGCCAATGCAAAGAAGGATTACTCTCGTGCGTGGCAGCAATTCAAAAAGGTAAAAGGAACAGGTATACCTACGTTTCGTAAGAAAGATAACAATTACAGTTATGGAACTAATTGCCATTATGACAAGAAACTTAATAATGATTCAACTGTGACTGGGCTTTACGAAGGCAGTGTTCGTTTCATTGATAAAAGTCACGTTATTTTACCAATCCTTGGTAGAGTACGTATCAAAGGCTCTGACAAAGAAATCAAATCTGTCTTGAATAGAAAAGATTTCACAAGAATTGGAACCGTTAGAATCACTCTGGATTCATGTGGAAATGCATATCTTTCTTTTTCACTTGCATCCGATACACCATT
>OLPO01000579.1_pt1 | contig 29372 bp, 25 predicted proteins | sample 1672831 | NCBI WGS metagenome assembly OLPO01 (sample SAMEA3136728, study PRJEB25190) | human gut metagenome
GGTGCCCGCCGTTGCCGTTTTTGTCCCGCATCCCTTTATGCACGCCAAAATTGAGGCCCCCAATCGCGCAAATTCAGACTTTTTTGCCACCCTAAGCGGTGCTGACGTCCGTTCAAAGATCGAACGTCGCCCAACCCACCCTCCGCACCCGCACATGGGTACACTTGGTGTGTTTTGACACCACGCGATGGGAGCGAACATGGGGAAAAAGAAAAATCAAGCAAAGAAGGCCGCTGCCTCCGTGCGCAAGCTTGAACGAAAGCTTTGGTGCCGTAGCTACCTGATGAAAATCGCCGAGTTCGATGGCGCCACCATCGCACCCGAAAACGGCGCCGCTGCGCGCACCGAAGCGATGGGCACGCTCGCGAGCGAATACCACAAGCTGCTCACCAAGGACTCCTCCGTCAAAAAGGTAAGGGGCCTGCTCGACACTGTAGAATCCGGCAACATCGAAGACGAGCAACTTTGCGCCGAGGCACGCGTCCTCGCACGAGACCAACGCGAGGCGCTGGCCATTCCCGCCAAAAAAGCCGAGGCCTGGACGCGTCTAACCTGCGAGGCACAGGCCGTCTGGCACAAAGCAAAGGTCGCCAACGACTGGACAAGCTTCGAGCCCTACATCGACCGCATCGTCGATTCCCTCAAGCACCAGGCAGCGCTCATGAACCCCAATGCCGACCCTTATGACGTCTGGCTCGATCAGCACGAGCGCGGCCTTTCCACCGCGTCCTTCGATGCCTTCTGTGCCCAGGTCAAAGATACCGTGGTTCCGCTCGTGCACGAGATTGGCGAGCGCGGCCAGCAGCCGGATGCCCCCTTTGCACATGCGCACGTGCCCGTCGAGGTACAAAAGGCTCTCTCCCTCGACCTGATGAAGCTCGTGGGCCTCGACCTTGCCGACACCACGCTCGCCGTGACCGAGCACCCCTTCTCCGAAGGCTTTGCCACCGGCGACGCGCGCATCGCCACGCACTTCTATGAGAACGACGCCCTCTCTAACGTGTTCTCCATCGTCCATGAGGCCGGACACACCATCTACGAGTTGGGCGTCAACCCCGCCTACGCCTTCACGAGCCTCGAGGGTGGCACCTCGATGGGCATCCACGAGAGCCAGAGCCGTTTCTTCGAAAACACCGTAGCGCGCAGTCGCGCCTTCATGGGCCCGCTGCTGCAGGTCTTGCGCAAGCACGTTCCCGAGGTCTACGGCCAGGTGAGCGAAGACGATCTCTATCGTGCCGTCAATATCGCGCGCCCCTCACTCATTCGCACCGAGGCCGACGAGCTCACCTACCCCCTGCACGTCATGGTGCGCTATGAGATCGAGCGTCTGCTCTTTGCCGGCGAGGCAACGGCCCGCGATATCCCCGCCTTGTGGAGCCGTTTTATGGACGAGTACCTGGGCGTCGAGGTTCCCGATGACGCTCACGGCTGCCTGCAAGACGTCCACTGGTCGGGTGGCTCGTTTGGCTACTTCCCCACCTATGCCCTGGGCAGCGCCTACGACGCGCAGTACGTACCTGCCATGAAAGCCGACGGCGTGGACATCGATGCCGCCTGTGCCGCAGGCGACCTCTCGCCCGTCTGCACCTGGCTGGGCAACAAGATCTGGCAATGGGGCCGCGCCAAGGACGCACCGGAGCTTATCCAAAACGCATGCGGTGCCCCCTTCGATGCCCACTTCTACTGTGATTATCTGAACGAGAAGTTCCGCTCGCTGTACAACTTGTAGGCTGCTCAGACAAAGACGCCCCTCGCCCTTACCTACCTGTCCATACGCGCCCATCGCACGGCAAGCCCGACATCGGGCAGCTGCCGCGATGGGCGCCCCTTTGCACAACGCTAACCCGAAACGGGGACTCGTCACCTGCCATATCGGGTAGAATCGAGAACAATATCGGCCCGTTCTAAGGAACAGACATGATGATTTTTGCAGCCCTCGGCAGCATCCTTTGGATTCTCATCCTTCTCTTTGTTGTCTTTGCCCTCACCGGCAACGTCTTCTTCGTGGTCAAGCAGCAACATGCCGTGATCATCGAGCGCCTGGGCAAGTTCAACAAGATCGTAGGCGCGGGCTTCCACGCCAAGATCCCCTTCGTGGACCGCAAGGCAGCCACAGTGAGCCTGCGCACCATGAAAAACGGCTTTGACATCGACGTGAAGACCGAGGACAACGTAACCATCGGCCTCGAGGTCTCCGCTCAGTACCACGTGAGCTATGAGCTTGGTGCCACGCCCGAGCAGTCCGGCGTCTACAAGAGCTACTACATGTTGCAGCAGCCGGTCGCCCAGATGCGCGATTTCATCACCGACGCCCTGCGCTCTTCCATTCCCGTCTACACCCTCGACGAAGTCTTTGCCAAGAAGGACGACATCGCAAAAGACGTCAACGCCACCGTATCCGAGCAGATGGACGCCTACGGCTTCACCCTTGTCTCGACGCTTATCACCAAGATCGCCCTTCCGCATGAGGTCGAGGACTCCATGAATCAGATCAACGCCGCGCAGCGCACCAAGGCAGCCGCGCAGGACCTGGCTGAGGCTGACCGCATTCGCCGCGTGACCGAAGCCAAGGCAGAAGCCGAAGCCATGGAGAAGGCCGGCGAGGGTATCGCCAACCAGCGCAAGGCAATCGCACTCGGCATCAAAGACTCGCTCGAGACCATCCAGGAAACGGGTGTGGGCAACGACGAGGCAAACCAGCTGTTCATGTTCACGCAGTGGACCGAGATGATGAATGAGTTCGCCAAGAGCGGCAAGAGCGCAACCGTCGTGCTGCCAAGCGACTACAAGCAGGCATCGAGCATGTTCGAGCAAATGCTATGCGCTAGCGAGGCCACGCGCCAGGGAAGCGTTCCGCCGGTGGATCCGCAACAGTAGTACCTGCCCCCACACCAGCACATGCCCCTTTTCACCCGTGCATGGACCCGTGTCCTGCGCGGGTGTTTTTATGCATACGAACGCAGGATCCTCGATGCCCTCCCGACAAGCGTGGGGACTTGCAAAGCATCGCAAGCTCTCGCCCGCACAACGATGGCTAAAAACGCGCCGTGAGCCCTAGACCGTCAAGAACACCATGATGATGATCGCGGCAAAACCCGCGATGTCAGCACCGGAGAAAGCCACGCCCAAAAGAATGGCGCTCGTCACCGCCGCAGAGACAGGCTCCACCGTGGCGATCATGCTCGCACGCATGCCGCCCAAATCCTTGACGCCCTGCATATAAAGCATGTAGGAGAGGAACGAGCCGGCTACGATAAAGACCACCAGGGCCTCAATGCCTGCAATGTCAAGCGCGGGCACGTTGTTCCACGGCTGGATGAAGGCGCAGGTGATGATACCCGAGAGCATCATGGCAGAACCCGTAACCACCGGGGAGCCATATTCGGGCAACAGACTCGCGGGGATCATGACCGTCGCCGCCGCAAAGACCGCAGTCAGCAAACCGGCGATAAGGCCTGCAGGCGAGATGGCAAGCGCCGAGATATCGCCGCCCGTGGCGATGAGGAAGGTGCCCAGCAAAGCCAGTATCAGGCCTGCAAGCTCGCGCTTACGCGGACCGCGCGTTTGACGCACGCAGGTGATCACCATGATGATGATGAGCTCGAGGCACTGCAGCACCGTCGCCGTACCGGCATTGGTAAGGCGAATGGCAATCAAGTAGAAGAGCTGGTTGGCAAAAAGGCCGAACAGCGTAAAGAGCAACTGCGTACGAATATGGGCGGGGTTGGTCCACAAGCGCACGAAACGGTCGCGTGCAGTAAAGGCGATAAGCACCATGAAGAGCAAGCCGGCGAAGATCTGACGAACAGAGAGCAGCCAGAGCGTGTCCACGTGATAGACGTCGAACAGCATGCTTGCCGAGGTACCCGAAAAACCCCAAAGGCCTGCACCCGCAAGCGTAGCAAGCACGCCCACAAGGGTCTTGCGCGACGCGCGGCCATTCAGGCGATCGCGCCAAGCGCGACGCTGTTTACGCGATGCCGCATCGGTTCCGTTCGATATCGTCTCTTGCTGTGTTTGCCCTGCCGGCACACCCACGTGCATACCCCTTTGCGTCTTCATCGCTTGTTCTTCGTGCAGCAAGAGGCCCACTCGACCTGCCGCACGTGTATAACCTTACCCCACCACATGCCACAAGCGGACGTTCTCCCCCTGCCAAATTTCAACGTTTTCGCAGGTACTGCACCCAAATGGAGTATGCGCTCCCCAAATGCCGCTGGAATGCCCGTGACGCGTGTCCCCACTTGGGGGTATAAAAGGGCACAGCACATCTTCACCACGACTCATGGAGGCACCATGCCCTCAACCGAATCAATGAGCGCTCGCGAGCGCGCTGCCAAGGTCCTCGTCCCCGGCGCCACAATGAGCGGCTTTACCGTCAAAAGCGCCGAAACCATCGACGAGCTGGATGCCGAGGCCTACGTCATCGATCACACTGCATCCGGAGCACGCCTGCTTTTCCTTGCCTGCGAGGATGAGAACAAGGCGTTTGCCATCGGCTTCAAAACCCCACCGGCAAACGACATGGGCGTCTTCCACATCCTCGAGCACTCCGTGCTGTGCGGATCGGCCAAGTTCCCCGTCAAAGAACCGTTCGTCGACCTCATTAAGAGTTCCATGCAAACGTTTCTTAACGCCATGACCTACCCCGACAAGACCATCTACCCGGTTGCGTCCACCAATGAGCAAGACCTGTACAACCTCATGGACGTCTACATGGACGCGGTGCTAAATCCCGCCATCTATACCAAGAAGGCCATCTTTGAGCAGGAGGGCTGGCACTACGAGCTCGACCGTGCCGAAGACGGCACGCCCCAGCGCCTTCGCTACAACGGCGTGGTATTCAACGAGATGAAAGGCGCCCTCTCCGACCCCATGGACGTGCTGGACAACGCCGTGAACCGTGCGCTGTTCCCCAGCACCGCCTACGCTTGCGAGTCGGGCGGCAATCCGCGCGCCATCCCTTCGCTCACCTATGAGCAGTTCTTGGATACCCACGCGCGCCACTACAACCTGGCAAACAGCTATATCACGCTCTACGGAGACCTCGACCCCAAGCGCGCCCTGGCCTTCCTCAACGAACGCTACCTTTGCGACGAGGCGCGCGCACATGACGCCGCCGCACGTGGCACGCAGGGCATCGAAACCCCTGGTGCCCCCAACGAGCTTGCTCGCCAAGAGCCCATCGTCTGCGACTACACGAGCATCGATATGGTCACCACCCCGGATAACGCCCTCGTGGGATTGGGATACGTGCTAGGCGACGCTCTCGACCGCAAACGCGTAATCGCAGCCGACATCTTGTTCGAAGCGTTGCTCGGCACCAACGAAGCGCCCGTGAAAAAAGCTATCCTCGCGGCGAACCTGGGCGGTGATGTGACGAGCTACACCTCGGCCGCGTGCCTGCAGCCCTATGAGCTCATTATCTTGCAAAATGCCCAGCCCGACGTTGCCCGACGCCTGCGCGAGGTGATTGAGCAAAGCGCCCGCGAGCTGGTGGATGCCGGCATCCCCCGCGACCGTCTGGAAGCCGTAATCTGCGGCAACGAGTTCGACCTGCGTCAGCGCGACTACGGCACGGCTGATGGCGTGGTAATTGCCTGCGACGCCCTTTCCACCTGGCTCTACGACGACGCCGCCGCAACCCTTGCACTCAAGTATGGCCCCGTCTATGAGGAGCTTCGCCAGGAGCTTTCGGGCAACTACTTTGAGGACCTCCTGCGCGAGCTCGTTCTTGACACGAACCACAGTGCACTCGTAGAGCTCAAGCCCCAGGAGGCGTCCGACGGCGACGACCCCGAGGCTGCCGAGCTTGCAGCCACGCTCGAAAAGGCAAGCGACGAGCAGCTCGCCGCTATCGACGCCGATGTCGAGGCCCTGCGCGCGGCCCAGGAGGCCGAAGACTCGCCCGAGGCCCGCGCCACCCTGCCGCGCCTGCACGTCTCGGACATCGGCCCCGCCCGCCCCGAGCCTGCGCTCACCGTCGACGAAACCACGCCGCTCCCCTGCCTCAAGCACGCCATCCCCACACGCGGCCTCTCCTATGCACTCGCGTACTTTGACCTGAGCCATCTGACCTTTGACGAGCTTCCCTATGTGACGATCATGGCAAACCTGATGCGCAGGCTCCCAACCGCGCAGCATACGGCCGATGAGCTCGATAGCTACATTGGCGCAAACCTGGGCTTTTTGAGTCTTTCCGCCGAGGTGGTGAGCGAAAGCTCCTGGGACAAGGTGCGCCCTGTACTCACTATTTCCGCCGGCGCCCTCTCCGAGAAAATCGAGGCACTCGCCCAGATTCCGCGCGAGGTCTGGGGCGAGACGCTGTTTGAGGACACCGACCGTATGCGCGATGTAATCACTCAGATGCGCATCGCCCAGGAACAGCGCTTCTTGATGAACGGACATAGCGCCGCCGTTGCGCGCTCTTACTCCTACACCTCGCCTGCCGGCGTGCTTTCCGAACAGCTTTCGGGTGTGGACTTCTACCGCTTCTTGCGCGAGCTTGTCGAGCACTTTGACGAGCGAGCCGAAGGCCTGTGCGACAAGCTGCGCGACCTGCAAAAGCGCATCTTTGTGGCCGACGGCGCCATCGTGAGCTTTACGGGCTCCGATAACGACTATCGAACCTATTGGGACGCGGCTGGCACGCTGGGGCTGGGCGAGCGCATCGACGGTAACATCAACCTGCAGATTCCCACACCCGTCGTTAAAAACGAAGCCTTCATCATTCCGAGCGACGTATGCTTTGCGGGCAAAGCTGTCGACCCGCGTCGTTTGGACCTTGCCGTTGACGGCACCTGGGGCGTCGCCGCCGGCGCCCTCTCGTTCGACTATCTGTGGAACGAGATCCGTGTGAAGGGCGGTGCCTACGGCTGCGGCTTCCGCTGTGCCGCCGACCGCCAGCTGGCGTTTTATACCTATCGCGATCCCGCCATCGACCCCTCGCTCGAGCGCATCGATCACGCTGGCGCGTGGTTGCGCTCGTTTGACCCCGCGCCCGAAGTGTTCGAGGGCTTCATCGTCTCATGCGTCTCGGGCCACGACGCGCCCGTGAAGCCCTATGGCCTGGCGCGCCGCCAAGACGGCGAGTTCTTTGCCAAGCGCCCGGTCGACTGGCGCGAGACCCGTCGAAACGCTATGCTCTCGGCCACGCCCGAGAAGGTCCGCGCCCTGGCAGACGACATCGAGCGCGTCGCCGCCAACGCCCCCGTCTGCGTCTTTGGCGGACGCGAGATTATCGAGGCAAGCACGGCGGGCCTTACCCCCATCGGCCTTTTGGGATAACACGCGGCGGCGCGACGGAGACAAGAGCCGTCGCGCCGCCTTTTTTCGCAAGGCAGCTAAAGCTAACAACTTGTTTCATGCATCATTAACCCACCAATTGGGTACAGAATTAGGGCTATCGTAAAACACCTTTATCTGCACGACTACCCAAATGAAAGGATACGAGACGATGGGCAACCTCTCAAATTCCCTCAACGTTTCCCGCCGCAGTTTCTTGGCCGCCACTGGCGCCGCCGCTGCGGCCATCGCAGGCCTGGGCCTTGCCGGCTGCAGCGATAACGATGCCCCTGCCGGCAGCACCGGCACCGACTCCGCCACCGAAGAGCAGGCTGTGGCCATGGACACCAAGGCCTACGATAAGCTGATCGCCTCCGGCGCCGTGGCGGATGCCTCCGCTATCGCCGGCAGCACCTGGGCTTCTGCCGTATCGGAAGCCGGCACCCTGCGCGTGGGCGGCGTACAGACCTCCTTGCTGTTTAGCCAGCTCAACGAGAAGGACAACGTCCTGCGCGGCTTTGACGCCGGCCTCTCCCAGCTGCTCGCCCGCTATATCGTTGGCGACGAGACCAAGATCGACAACACCCAGGTGACCTCGGACACCCGCGAGTCCGTGCTTCAAAACGACCAGGTCGACGTTGTCTTTGCCACGTACTCCATCACCGACGACCGCAAGAAGGTCATCTCTTTCGCAGGCCCCTACTACACCACCCAGCAGTCCATCCTCACCATGGCCGATAAAAAGGACATCAAGAGCGTGGACGACCTTGCCGGCAAGACCGTAGCCGTGCAGTCCGGCTCCACCGGTCCTAAGATCGTCGCCGACGTTGCCCCTGACGCCACGCTCCAGGAGTTCAAGACTGACGAAGAGGCCCGCAAGGCCCTCGAGCAGGGCCGCGTCGATGCCTACGTGATCGACACCACGATGCAGATGGGCACCATGGTGCGCAACCCCAATAAGTACCGCCTTGCCGGCGACCCGTTTGGCCCCGAGGACAAGTACGGCATCGGCCTGCCTAAGGATTCCGACGGCGTCCAGTTTGTCAACGACTTCCTGAAAAAGATCGAGGACGACGGCACTTGGGCCAACCTCTGGAAGATCTGCATTGGCGACCGCGCCGACATCGCAGACACCCCCAACCCGCCCGCACTCGAAGCGTAAGAGTCCGCACGTAATCTGCAGGACACATGACACCGCCGGGCGCACTCGACGCACGCGATTTTGTTAGACTGCAGAACACGGGTATGCATCGGGGCCTTCCATGTACGCGTGGAAGGCCCCGTTATCGTTGAGGAGATATCGATGGGGCTCACCGAGCTTCTTTCCCTATATGGCCAAAACTACCTTCAGGCGCTTCTGACCACCTGGCTCATGACGATCGAATCGTTTGCGCTGGTGATGATTATCGCCGTGGGCATCACCGTCATGCGCGTCTCGCCCATGCGCCCTTTGCGCGTGGCGGGAGACCTCTATGTGCAGGTCTTTCGTAACATCCCCGGTGTCGCACTCCTGATTATCGTGGTATATGCGCTGCCCAGCTTGCGCGTAGTGCTCGACTATCGCGTATGCGTAGTGGTCACCACCGTGCTTTTGGGTTCTGCCTTTGGTTCCGAGAACTTCATGAGCGGTATCAACACCGTGAGCGCCGGCCAGATCGAAGCCGCACGCGCCCTTGGGCTCTCGTTTAGCAAGATCTTGCGGCGCATTGTGATTCCGCAGGCGCTGCGCTCATGTGTGCTGCCCATGACCAACCTGCTGATCGCCGTCATGCTCACCACCGCCCTTGGCAGCCAGGTGCCGCTCAATCCCACCGAGCTCACCGGCGTGGTTTCCTATGTCAACACGCGCGTTACCGGCGGCATCCTCGCCTTCCTCATCTCGGCTATCGGGTATGCGGGAACGGCCCTGGTTATCGGCGCCGTTGGCAACCGCATCGATAAGAAGGTGAGGATTTACCGATGAGTACATCCGCACCCGCATCGCGCTCCGTGCGCGACGCTCTCTACGAAGCGCCCGGCCCGCGCACGCGCCGTCGTGTGCGCATCGCCACCGCCATCTCGCTTATCCTGGTCGTCGCGGCTCTTGCAGCCATCGGATACCGCTTTTACATCACCGGTCAGTTCGCACCGCGCTACTGGACCTTCTTTGCCAAGGCAACGACCTGGAAATTCCTGCTCCAAGGCTTTGCGGGCACGGTGCGCGTGGCACTCACCGCAGGAGCCATCGCCCTTGCGCTGGGCCTTTTGCTCATGCTCGGGCGCATCTCACACGTAAAGGCGCTCTCTACCGTCTGTCGCATAGTTACCGATTTCTTCCGCAGCCTGCCGAGCCTTCTGCTCATCTATTTCTTCTTCTTGATCGTGCCCCAGTACGGCATCAAGATGTCTTCCTTCTGGATGCTCACCTTGCCGGTAGCGCTTGCCGCCTCGGGCGTACTTGCCGAGGTCTTCCGCGCCGGCGTCAACGCCGTACCAAAGGGCCAAGTGGAGGCAGCGCTCTCCCTTGGCATGTCGCCGCTGCGCACCACGCTCAAAATCGTACTGCCCCAGGCAATTCGCTTCGTCATTCCGTCACTCATCTCGCAGCTCGTTGTGGTAGTCAAAGACACCACGGTGGCATACGTGGTGAGCTACCCCGACCTAATGCAAAATGCGCGCGTGCTCATCACCAATTACGACGCGCTCGTCTCGGTCTACTTCACCATCGCCATCATCTATATCCTCATCAACTACGCCATCAACCAGGCAAGTATCTACGTCTCGCACCGCTTGGGCGTAAAGATCATCCGCTAGCCAAAACAAAGGTGGAACGCGATATGACAGATGCAACTACCCAGCAGCCCCTCATCGAGCTCAAACATGTGGATAAGCATTTTGGCTCGCTGCATGTACTGCGCGATATCAACCTCTCAATCGTCCCCGGCGAAGTTGTCGTGGTTATCGGCCCATCCGGTTCGGGCAAATCGACCCTCTGCCGTGCCATCAATCGACTGGAGACCATCGACTCGGGTGAGATTCTTATCGATGGCAAGCCTTTGCCTCAGGAAGGTCGCGAGCTCGCTGCCATGCGCGCCGAGCTGGGCATGGTCTTCCAGCAGTTCAACTTGTTCTCACACATGACCGTGCTGGAAAACGTGATGCTCGCTCCCACCGACGTGCTGGGTCTCTCGCGCGAAGAGGCGCGCACCCGCGCCATGAGCCTGCTCGAGCGCGTGGGCGTGGCCGAACAGGCCGAGAAAGTGCCCGCCCAAATCTCGGGCGGTCAACAGCAGCGCGTAGCCATCGCCCGTGCCCTTGCCATGCACCCGCGCGCCATGCTCTTTGACGAGCCCACCAGCGCTCTTGACCCCGAGATGATCAACGAAGTGCTCGAGGTGATGATTGGCCTGGCACGCCAAGGCATGACCATGGTGGTAGTGACGCACGAGATGAACTTTGCGCGCCGCGTTGCCGATCGCGTGGTCTTTATGGCCGACGGTGCCATCGTGGAAGAAGGCGCGCCCGACGCGTTCTTCGATCATCCGCAAACGCAGCGCGCCCGTGACTTCCTCGACAGCATCAAAAATCATTAACCGTCACTAACCCTCCAGGCGCAGCGCGACGTCAGGTGTTGCTGTTGCGCCCTTGCCGCACCCCAACGACACCGCGACAAATGAACCTGACGCATTGCCGCACCATGAAAGCCGCCTTATGCAAAATATCCTCGAATGCAAACGTCCCCTCATTTTGGTCGCCCCGCGCTGGGAAGAAGGCCACGTCGTAGGATGTGAGACCCTCTCGCCCAACGAAAGCATCGCCGCCGTGTTCATGGATGCGATTCTGGCCGCAGGCGGACTGCCCATGCTGATGTCGCTTACCGACGACGATGCGGTTATCAAGCGCTACGTAGAGATGGCAGACGGTTTTGCCATCCCCGGTGGACCCGATGTGAACCCCAAGCGCTGGGGCGTAGCCGACCCATACGACCCCACGCTTTGCTGTGAAATTCGCGACTGCTTTGAGTTTCGCCTGGTACGCGAGGTGCTCGCCCAGAAAAAGCCGCTGTTCACCACCTGCCGCGGCATGCAGCTGCTCAACGTCGCAACCGGAGGAACCCTTTGCATGGATGTGCCCAACGTGAAGCCCTGCCAGGGTATGGCGCAGTGGCGCCACGCGCACTCGCTTACCGCCCCCTGTCACCCGGTGGAGGTCGAGCCCGATTCGCTTCTGGGCCGCGCGCTTGAGGGCCGCACCCTTCTCCAGACCAACTCAGCGCACCATTGCTGCGTTGAGAACGTAGGACCGCGCACCCGTCTTGTCGCCCGCGCAACCGACGGCATGCCCGAAGCTATCGAAGTCGAGGGACAGCCGTTTTGCCTTGGCGTGCAGTGGCATCCCGAGTATACGTGGCGTACCATCGAGAGCGATTTCAAGCTCTGGCAGGCATTTGTTGCCGCCGCTGCCGGCAAATCCATATAGCGCAACGTTTTGAGAGGGGCAATCGATGTCCACGTTTTTGAATGATAGCCCGCTTTTTGGCCCCGTACGCAGCCGGCGCTTAGGACTCTCGCTCGGGGTCAACATGATGCCCGCCTCGGGAAAAATCTGCACCTTCGATTGCATCTACTGCGAAAACGGATTCAATGCCGAACGTCCCTGCCATGAGGAGTACAACGACGCCGCAACCGTCCTCGCCGCGCTCGAGACGCGCCTTCGCGAGATGGCCGCCGCAGGCGATCTACCCGACGTGATCACCTTCGCCGGCAACGGCGAGCCCACGGCAGCACCGGAGTTTCCCCAGGCAGTTGCTGGTGCCGTGCACCTGCGCGACGAACTTGCGCCAACGGCCAAGATTGCCGTGCTCTCCAACGGAACGCGCGCCGATCGCCCCGCGGTACACGATGCCCTCATGCTTGTAGACGACAACATCCTCAAGCTTGACACTGTCGACGCTACCTATATCCAGCTTATCGACCAGCCTGTCGCCGCATACGACGTTGAGCATCAGATCGAGGCCTTCGCCAGCTTTAAAGGGCACGCAATTATCCAAACCATGTTCCTCACAGGCACCTGGCAAGGTCACGATATGGACAACACCGGCGACGCCTACGTGGGGCCGTGGCTCGACGCCTTGAGCCGCATTCGCCCGCAGGCGGTCACCATCTACACCATCGCGCGTGAAACCCCTGCAAAAGGTCTCCTCAAGGCTCCTGCCGAAACCCTCGATGCCATCGCCACGCGCGTTCGCGAGCTCGGCATCGGCTGCCAGGTAAGCTATTAACCCCGTACCGACTGCCCGCAGCCCGCGTTTTCTCCCTGCGAGAACGTGGGCTGTCCTCTCCTCGCCCATTTGCTCGACGATAGTGGCATACTATCGGTGACTGAAAGGAAGTTACCCATGTATGACAATGGACCCACACCCGGCCGCAACGATGCCTGCTGGTGCGGCAGCGGAAAGAAATACAAAAAATGCCATGAGGCCTTTGACGAGAAGCTTCAGCGCTTCTGGGATAAGGGCCTCGACGTGTTGCCGCGCAGCCTTTACAAGAGCCCCGAGGATATCGAGGGCATCAAGCGCTCGGCTGCCATCAACATCGGAGCCCTCGACTATGTGGGCGAGCACATCCACGCCGGCGTGACCACCGAAGAGATCGACCAGTGGATCTACGAGTACACCACACAGCATGGCGGCATTCCCGCCGACCTCAACTACGAGGGCTACCCCAAGAGCGTGTGCACCTCCATCAATGACGTGGTATGCCATGGCATCCCCTGCAAAGAGGACGTACTGCGCGAGGGCGACATCGTGAACGTGGATTGCTCCACGATTCTCGACGGCTACTATTCCGACTCGAGTCGCATGTTCTGCATTGGCGAGGTAAGCGAGGAGCGCAAGAAGCTCGTCGAGGTCACGCGCGAGAGCGTACAGCGCGGGCTCGCCGCCGTCAAGCCATGGGGAACCTTGTGCGACATGGCAGCCGCCATGCAGGAGTGCGTGGAGGAAAACGGCTTTAGCGTGGTGCGCGAGTTTGGCGGCCACGGCATTGGTCTCGACTTCCATGAAGACCCATTTGTGGGCTTTACCGTCGAGTCACCCGATGTGGACACGCTGCTCGTCCCTGGCATGTGCTTTACCATCGAGCCTATGGTCAACGCCGGGGCACCCGATATCTTTATCGATGAGAAAAACGGTTGGATCGTTCACACCAAAGACGGCTCAGATTCTGCCCAGTGGGAAGTACAGCTTGTTGTCACCGAAGATGGCTATGAGCTGCTGAGCTGGTAGCTAATCCGGCCGCGGCGCTGCCGTCGCATTGGCATCCGTATCTGAAACCGCAACATGTGTCACATTAAACCTGTCGACTTTTTGACACATCAACCTTTTGGAAGGACCTCCATGAACGTACTTTGCCTGCTGCCCGTCAACGAGACCCAAAGCGAGCGCCTGCGCGCAGCAGTACCTGCCGACACCGTTACGTTTGTGGACCGCGATGTCGTGTCCGATGAGCAGATCGCCGCGGCAGACGTCATCATCGGCAACCTGGCGCCCGCGCGCCTCAAAGCCGCTCAGAACCTGCGCCTTTTTCAGCTCAACTCTGCAGGCTACGACAAATATGCCGCCCCGGGCATCGTGCCCGAGGGCGCCATCATGGCATGCGCCACAGGTGCCTATGGACAGTCCGTTTCGGAGCACATGTTTGCCATGGTCCTCGCTATGATGAAGCGCCTGCCCGCCTATCGCGATTGCCAGCGTGAGCACGATTGGCGCGACCTAGGGCCGGTCACTACGTTTGTTGATGCACAGGTGCTCGTCCTGGGAGCGGGCGACATTGGGACGCATTTCGCCACGCTCGCCTCTGCCATGGGCGCACACGTGACGGGCATGCGCCGCAGCGCCGTCGAGCCACGGGCTCCCTACGAGCGCATGGCGACGATGGACGCCCTGTATGAAGAGCTGGGGCGCGCGGATATCGTGTTCTCCATCCTGCCCAGCTGCGATGCTACGCGCGGTCTTGCCAACGAGAAGTTCTTTGCCGCCTGCCAGCCCGGTGCACTTTTTGCCAACGGAGGCCGCGGAGACCTTGTGGTTGCCTCCGATCTGATCGCCGCGCTTGAGTCCGGGCACATCGCTGGCGCTGCGCTCGATGTCACCTCGCCTCTCCCCGCCAATGACGCCCTGTGGGATGCGCCCAACTGCTTTATCACCCCGCATGTCTCCGGCTGGTACCACTTGCCGATCACGCTCGATAACATTCTCGACATCGCCATCGAGAACCTGCATCATCTTGCTGCCGGCGAGCCCATCCGCAACGCCGTCACGCTGTAGGGAAAGCTCAAAGCACGTACCCATATCCTCGCAAAAAGAGAGGGCGCCGCGTCATGTTGTACGCGGCGCCCTCTTGGCGTATTGAAGTTCCAGACTGTCCGTGCCCTACGCTGTGGGAGCGGCCATGCAGACGGCAAAGGAGCCGGGGCCGCAGTGCGACGTAATCACGTTACGCGTGTCGTACCAGCGAATCTCCTTAAAACCCAGCTCACGCACGCGCGCCTCGGCAGCCTCCTGAATCGCCAGGGGCAAACCGGAAGAGCGCACGAGGAAGACACGCTCGTGGTCAACAGGACCCTGGGCGTACATCATGTCGATGAGCTCGAGCGCAACATTTACCATCTTGCCGCGAAGCTTCTTGGTGGCAACCAAACGACCGTCGATAATCTCAATCACCGGCTTGATGCGCAGCAGCGTGGCGCCCAAAAACGCAGTGTTGGAAAGACGGCCGCCCGCGCGCAGATAGCCCAAGTCGCCAGGAATGAAGGCCATGCGCGTGCGCCGCGCCAGGTCCTCGGCATATGCCTTGAGCTCAGCCAGGGTTACCTCGGGGTGCTCGCACAGGTAGTGCGCCGCACCCGTCACAACAAAACCCTGGCCGATGGTCACGTGCGCCGTATCGAACATGTCAATGTAATCGCGGCCCTCGGCGGCAGTGCGCGCCGACTCATAGGAGCACGTGGTCACCGCAGAGTAGGCGATGTAGAGGATCTGCGCCTCAGGATGCTCTGCATGGATGCGGTCGAACACCTTCGCAAAGTCACCCGGAGTGCATCCGCTCGTCTTGGGCAAAACGCCCAGCTGGCGGCATTCTTCAAGCATCTCTGCCGGGTCAAGGGCGCCGTCATCGATCGTACGGTCGCCAATAGAAACGTGCATGGGCACGAGTTCGATACCAAGCTCCGCAGCCTCAGCCGCAGAAACATCCGAGCCGGTTTCGGCCACGATAATGATTTCGCTCATGGGCGTATCCCTTCAATGATGCGTGGCACGCCGCACAAATTGCAGGCAACGTGCCGACATCCAGTCAAGTGCGCATCATTGTAGGGCCCGGGCCCTGTATTGGCTATGCTTTATTACCCACTTTCTGTAGGTGTGAGGAATAATTCACGTAGCGGCCACGGATATCGTTATGCCAAAACGACGGAATCAGCCTCGGAAATCTGCAGGTCGGCATTGTAGAAAGCCGTAAGTGCCTGGATAGCGAGGGCGACGTCACGAACACCCGTGGTTTCAAAACTCGAATGCATGGCAAGCTGCGGCAAGCCCACATCCACGGCATGCATGCTCGCCTGAATGTTGGAAAGATTGCCCAGCGTGGAGCCGCCCGCCATGTCGCTTCGATTGGCAAACGCCTGATAGGGCACTTGGGCGTTCTCAAGCACCGCCACGAGCGCAGCGCGGCTAAAGGCATCCGTGCAGTAGTGCTGATTTGCAGCCTCCTTGATTACCAAGCCGGCGTTGAGCATGGGACGGGCGCCCTCATCGGCGCAGTCGGGACGGTTGGGATGCAGCGCGTGGGCGTTATCGCAGGACACAAGCATCGAGGCAGCAAGTGCTCGACGGTAATCCTCTTCGCCAAAGCCCAGGCCTTCATTTACGCGTGCGAGCGTATCGCGCAAGAAGGTAGACATGGCACCTTGCTTGGTACCCGATCCAACTTCCTCGTTATCAAAACAAGCAAAGAGACTCACATCGTGCTCGTTGGTCTGCGCAAGCATGGCCTCGAGCGAAGTATAGGCACAGGCAAGGTCGTCGAGCTTAGGTGCCGAGACAAATTCGTCTGCAGCGCCCCATACACAGGAACGCTGACGGTTCACCAAGAACAGGTCGCGAGCCAAAACGTCGGCAACGTCCACACCCAACTCATCGGCGACCATCTGGTCGAGCGAGCCCGCAGGAAGCGCGCCGGCGGAGATGAGGGGGCACAAGTCGCGGGCGCGATTGGGCGCAAAGCCATTGTTGACGTCGCGATTCATGTGAATAGCAAGGCTGGGAATAATGGCGATATCGCGGTCAAGCGAGAACAGACGGCTCTCCACGCGCGCGCCCGTGCGCACAAGCACGCGACCCGCAAGCGACAGGGGGCGATCAAACCAGGTATAGTCAATCATACCGCCATAGGCTTCTACATTAAGACGCAGATAGCCTTGCGGCCCCTCGAGCTCGCCCACAGACTTAACCTTGAACGTAGGGGAATCGCCATGGGACGCAGTGAGTTGAAAATGATAGGGGGCGGCAGCGCAGGGCTTCTCGGCAGTTGCCTGTGCGACCTGTGCGCCCACGTGCCAGGCGATGACGCTCGAGTTGTTGCGACGCGTATAGTAGCTCCCGCCGCGTTCGATGGTCCATGCGGAGCCCTCGGGTAGATAGGCGTAGCCAGCCTGCTCCAAACGCTCAGACAGCGTCATTGCCGTGTGGAACATGCTAGGACAGCTGTCGATAAAGTTGATGAGCGACTCCGCTGCCGTCAAATCTTCTTTGGTGATGATATCGGATGCCATGTATGCCTCTTTCCATTTATCACATGGTCATGCGAGCGAACATTTGCATAAGCCTAACGCGCACGGCATCTTTGTGCAAAAGCTATAATGGGCCAAACGAAAGGGGCAGATATGGCGCGAGGCATCGGCATCGATTTGGTTCGCATCGACGACGTTGCCGACCATCTCGGCAAGGCCGCATGTACATGCAACACGGCAGCGTCGTCCTGGTTGACGCATTTATTTACCTCTACAGAGCTTGAAATGGCTTTTGCCCGACAGCAGCCCGCAGAATTTCTTGCCGGCAGGCTTGCCGTCAAACACGCCGTGCGCAAAGCGGTCGGCCCACTTATCAATGGAGAATTCGACCTGCGCTGGGTCGAAACACTCCGAGCCACGTCTGGCGCCCCCTATGTCAATGTCGAGATGCCCGCTCTGCGCAAGGCCCTTGATGAGGCCCACGTTGACGAGCTGCTCGTCTCCATCAGCAACGACGGCGGCTACGCAGCAGCAATCGTGCTCGCACAGTAGCCGGAGTCGCGCGGTAGTCGTGCTCGCATGGTAGTCGTGCTCGCATGGTAGTCGTGCTCGCATGGTCATCGCACTCGCGCGGTAACCGGTTTTCTTCATATTCGTGAGCGACCGACGACGCAATGAATGGCGGTAAAACGTGCATTTTGAAACGAGTGGCGGCCATTGATGCAAAACGGGGCCGTTTCCCGCCAATAAACGTTCGAGAATCCGCCACTCATCGAGAAACGTTCGAAAACCGCCACTCATCGTGGACGCACTGATACTACAGCCGAGCATCAGCGTCGTTGCAAAAGCGTTTCTCGACATCGAGCAGCCATTTCTTTCGATCAAGACCGCCGGCGTAACCCGTAAGGGCGCCATTAGCGCCCACCACACGATGGCACGGAACGATAATCGAAACCGGGTTTCGACCCACAGCACCGCCCACCGCGCGAGGGCTCGTGGGACGCTCATCGCCCGCAGCGAGGCGTCGACGACAAATCTCATCGGCAACCCAGCTATACGTCACCGTGGAACCGCGCGGAACGCTCTGCAGCACGCTCCACACCTCAAGCTGAAATGGTGTGCCTATCAGATGAAGCGGAGGCGTATACGCAGGTGCACGCCCGGCAAAGAAGGTGTCGAGCCAAGCCCAGGTGTAATCGAGCACGGCAGATGCCGAACCCAAGCCGTTCGGCACGCCCTCGCCATCGAGTGTCGCGCCATAGTGCGCCTGACCTTCAAACCAAAGGCCGGTAAGCCCGCGCGCATCGGCAGCAAGGGTAATCATGCCGAGCGGCGATCGATACAACTTGGTAATCATGTGCTTCCCCTTTGCGCCGCTCTTCCTCGCGTCCTCATCCGCAGCCTAGTATAAAGGCAAAAGCAGCAGAGCCCACTTCGATGCCGTCTTCGCGCCGTGCGAAATCGTGCCGTGTGTCATTTACGCTTGGCGGAATCGAGGTGGGCACAAACCCTGCAGACGGCGATAATGAAAGCATCCGATCAGATAGGGCACCTTCATGGCATATATCGAGTTTTCCAACGTCATCAAGGCTTACGGCACAGGCGAGGCCGAGATTCATGCGCTTGACGGCGCAAGCTTTACCGTCGAGCGTGGCGAGCTTGCCATTATCTTGGGCGCTTCGGGCGCAGGCAAGACCACGGCACTCAACATCCTGGGCGGCATGGATACCGCGACCTCGGGTTCCGTCACCGTTGACGGGCGCGACATCAGCCATGCAAACGAAGGGGAGCTTGTCTCGTACCGTCGCGCCGACGTCGGCTTTGTTTTCCAGTTCTACAACCTGGTTCCCAACCTCACCGCACTGGAAAACGTCGAACTCGCGGCACAGATCTGCCCCGACTCACTCGACCCCGCCGAGACACTTGCCAAAGTGGGCCTCGAAGCACGCATGGACAACTTCCCGGCCCAGCTCTCCGGCGGCGAGCAGCAGCGCGTAGCCATCGCGCGTGCCCTCGCCAAGAATCCCAAGCTCCTGCTGTGCGATGAGCCCACAGGCGCCCTCGACTACCAAACCGGCAAACAGATCTTGCAGCTGCTGCAGGACACCTGTCGCCGCGAGGGCATCACGGTCATCATCATCACGCACAACTCTGCGCTTGCCCCCATGGCCGATCGTCTCATCCGCTTTAAGAGCGGCAAGGTAACCGACGAGACCCTGCAGCCAAACCCCACCCCCATCGAGCAAATCGAGTGGTAGACGGCACCAACAGGCCGAGTTGTGTGCATCGAAGCGCAAATCTTCACAAAATAACTCTGTCTTGTTTTTGTCACACTCAGGGGAGGGTTACGGTGAAGCAAATGGTGTGGGCATCGAGCGCCTGGGCACGGATGCTGCCGCCGTGGGCCTCGACGATCGCCTGCGCCACAGAAAGGCCCACTCCAGAGCCGCCCGTCTGCGAGTTGCGGCTGGTGTCTGCACGATAGAAGCGATCGAACAGGCGCTTCAAATCGCCCTCCGGCATCGCATCTACCGCGTTACTCACCTGCAAGGTCACCCCGCCGCGCGAGCGCTTCTTAAGCGCAAGCTCGATTTCGCTACCGTCACTCGCATAGCGCGTGGCGTTGTCCAGCAAAAGCTCCACCACCTGCGACAATGCCGAGATATCGCCCTGCACATGCAGCCCACTCTCCAAGTCGCGCACGAGCTTCTTTCCGCGCGACTCGGCAACAGCACAAAACGGTTCCGAGGCATATTCAACCAGCTCGGATAGATCCAGGTCCGTCTTCTCAAACTGCGTGGCGCCCTCGTCCATGCGCGCGAGGAACACCAGCCTCTCGGTCAGCGATTTAAGCCGGGTCACCTGCGCGGCAATACTTTGCGTCCACTCGCTTTCGCCCGCTTCAATCTCCATCACATCATTTGCAGCAGCGATTACCGCCAACGGGGTCTTGATCTCATGGCTTGCATCGGTGATGAAACGCTGCTGCTTACGATAGCTCTCCACGATAGGACGAACCGCGATGCGTGAGAAAATCACTACCAATACGAGCACAAGCAACCAAGCGCCCACGCCAATGGCAGCGCTTGCACCCAAAAACGCCTCGAAATTGGATAGTTCGCGCGAGCAGTTCACGAACACATAGAGGGACCCCTCGTCCGCATCCACCACCCGGTAGCGATACGCGCCATAAAAGCCGTGTTTTGCACCCGAGACACTTACCTGCAAAGCATACGTGCACGCATCCTGCGCCGTTGTCGCCGCAACATGGTTGACGTCCACCCCGACAATCGCACCGTCATCATCCACGGTCACCGTAAAGTAACGTGTGTCGTACGGTGCCTCCTTATCCATGATGTCGGCAACTCGCTTGTCCAGATCAAAAGAGCGGTCAATATAAGTAGCCGAGAGCTCCTCGAGTATCACCACGGAGGCATCGGAGGTCTCCTCCTGGCCAACCCGAGCCTCATCCGCACCGAAGACGCTGGGAAAGCTTCCGCCATTCTCCACGATCGCCTCGATGCGATCGTCCGCCATGCGGCACACGCTTTGATAGTTGACGACATTGATAACCACCAGAATGAGTGCCAGCGCAGCAGCAACCGAAAGCATGGCTACGAGCACGAACTTTTGGCGTAGACGCTTCTCCATCACGCCCCGCCCTCAACGCACTCGAGTGAATATCCCTGATTGCGCGCAGCTCGGATGCACACGTTGGCTCCCACTGCCGAGAGTTTCTTGCGCAGGTAGGAAATGTAGACCCACACCACGTTGGAGGTCTCGAGCGCATCGTCGCCCCACACCTGAGACAGCAGGCGCTCGGTGGGCGTAACCAACCCTGGATGTGCCATGAGATACTCCATGAGCTGAAACTCTCGATTGGCAAGATGCTCTTCCCCCACAGGACCCGCAAGCGTGCAGGAAGCGCAATCGAGACGAACGTTGCCGACAGAGAGGGTGGTCGCGTCAATCGCAGTCGCACTGCGCGTCATGGCGCGAATACGCGCGAGCAGTTCTTTTGCCGCAAAGGGCTTGGTGAGGTAATCGTTGGCGCCGGCGTCGAGGCCCTCGACTTTATCTGCCACTTCACTTTTTGCCGTCAGCATGATGATAGGCAGCCGAATCCCGCTCTGACGTACCTGGCGCAGCACCTCGATACCATCCATACCGGGCATCATGATGTCGAGAATCGCGGCATCGAATGCCTGGCGCCGAAGATGATCGAGAGCGGTTAGGCCATCATGGACCGCATCGACTTCATAGCCGCTGTGCCGCAAAATCGCTGTAAGGGCGCGCGAGAGCTCGAGTTCATCCTCCGCCAATAGGAGCCGCATCATCCTCGCCTTTCACTGTTGCCATCTGTTGGCTTTGATAATAACGCAGCGGGCAAAGCCTTAGTCGAACCTTAGCAGCCACCCTATACACGCAGGCGTTTTTGCAGGATAGACCTTAGCCGAACCTAAGCATTGGCAACCGCACGCAAGAACTGTCGCCACTGCGGTACAACAGATTTCGAGCACGGCGGCGGGTGCGCGAGACCAGGCACACACACTTTCCTTCCCCCATGCCTGCGCCCGTCGCCCGTTGCTCGCAATCCATCCGGTAAGCCGCATGGCAGAAGCGACTCTCCTCCATGCACGATCGACGAGAGGAGCGCGAACAAACTCTCCAGAAAAACCCACTGCCATCCACCAAAAAGGCACCTCGGCTGGGCACGTGCCCGACCGAGGCGCCTTTTGCGTACAGCGATAGCGCGTATGTCAGAAGCTTGCGCTCTACTCTTCCGTAAGAAGCTTTGCGATCTGGACGGCATTGGTGGCGGCGCCCTTGCGAATCTGGTCGCCGCAGCACCAGAAAGTGATCCCGCGCGTGACTTCCGGATTGGAAATGTCACGACGAACGCGGCCAACCCAGATCAGGTCCTGATCGCTCGTAAAGAGCGGCATGGGGTAGCGATCCGAAGCATCAGCGGCATCCATGTCGTCCACCAGCTTGACGCCAGGGGCGGCGGCAAGGGCCTCGCGAGCCTCTTCGACCGTGATGTCACGCTCAAACTCGAGTGTGATGCTCTCGGAGTGCGAGCGCAGCACGGGCACGCGCACACAGGTGCAGTTTACGCGCAGCTCAGGCAGATGCATGATCTTGCGGCCCTCGTTTTGAAGCTTCATCTCCTCGGAGGTAAAACCCTCCTCCTTCACACCGCCGATCTGCGGAATGAGGTTATTGGCAAGCTGCGCCGCAAAAGCGCGCGGATCGGGAAGCTGCTCGCCGCGACCCAGAGCAGCAAGCTGCTCCTCGAGCTCACGCATGCCCGGAACGCCAGCGCCCGAAGCCGCCTGGTACGTGCTCACAACCATGCGCTTGACGCCCGCGAGCTTGTGCAGCGGCCAGGTGGGCACCAAGCCGATGATGGTCGCACAGTTGGGATTGGCGATAAGGCCCTTGTGCCATTTGATGTCCTCGGCGTTAATCTCGGGCACCACCAGGGGAACATCGGGGTCAAGACGGAACGCATGGGAGTTGTCCACAACCACAGCGCCGCGCTTCACAGCCTCGGGCAAAAGTGTCTTGGCGAGGTCATCCTCAACGGCGCCGAGCACGATATCGCAGCCCTCAAACGCCTCGGGGCAGGCCTCCTCGATCACCACCTGCTCGCCGCGGAACTCAACAGCTTTGCCGGCAGAGCGAGCGCTTGCCAACAGCTTGAGCTTACCCACGGGGAAATCCTGCTCGTCAAGACACTGGAGCATCTGGGTGCCCACGGCTCCCGTCGCGCCCAAAATAGCCACCGTGTACTGTTTCATGCTTCCCCCTTTTAGGTCATGCTCTTCTCCTGCAACCTGCGCAGGCCAAATGATTGTCTTCCTTTTATACAAGAACGGAGTGAGCTCGAAGCCCACTCCGTCGAAATGAAATCGAAACGAAACCCGCAACCAACAGGATGAATGAAATTTCCCTCAAAGCCAAGGCGCTCGCTATTTAGTAAGCGATGCCAATCCCAGGTCGATAGTCGAAGGCTCATCCAAATCGGCAACCTTCACGATGCCGTTCTCGTCCGAGAATGCACGGTAGATGGTGCGGATGGCCAGCTCAAAATCCTTCTCGTCCACGCCGATGATGATGTTGATCTCATCGCAGCTCTGCGAAATCATACGCACGCTCACGCCCGCCTGGCCAAGCATGCCAAAGAGATGCCCCGAGATGCCGGCGCGTCCGCGCAGATTGCGGCCAACGGTAGCGATGAGCGCAAGACCTTCGACAACCTCGATCTCCAGCGGCTCAACCTCTTTTTGGATGTCTGCCACGAGCGAATAGAGCGAATCGTTCACGTCCTCCTTCTGCACAACGGCGCCAAAGCGGTCGACACCGGTGGGCATGTGCTCAACGGAAACGTTATAGCGCTCGAAGACGGAAAGCGCGCGGCGCATAAAACCAATGCGCGGCTTAGTGCGGTCGCGCGCAACATTGATGGCAACAAAGCCGCTCTTGCCGGCCACTCCGGTAATGATGGGCTCGGCTGCACCCTCGTCGGCGGTCTCGCTGATGATGGTGCCGGGGTCTTGCGGAGCGTTCGTGTTCTTGATGACCAGCGGGATACCGGCCTCGCGCACGGGGAAGACAGCTTCCTCATGCAAAACACTTGCACCCATGTAAGAAAGCTCGCGCAGCTCCTCGTAGGTAACACGTGCGATAGGCTGTGCCTCGGGAACAATGCGCGGATCTGCCGAGAAGAAGCCCGATACGTCGGTCCAATTCTCGTACAGGTCGGCGCCCAGGCACTTGGCAAGAATAGATCCAGAGATGTCTCCGCCGCCACGGTCGAGCAGCTTGATCTGACCCTCACGAGTCGCACCGTAGAAACCGGGCATAACAAAGCCCGCCTGCTGGCTGTACTCCTCCACAAGCTCGGTGGTGCGCCTCATGCTAAGCGTACCGTCGTGATGGAAAGCGATGACCTTCGATGCGTCCAGGAACGGTAGGCCCAGGTACTCGGCCATCAGACGAGCGGTAAAGTACTCGCCGCGGCTCACAAGCTCCTCGGTGGAGTAGCCGCCAGTGCTTGCACGCTCGGCAAATGCCGCAAACTCCTCGCGAATAGGATAGGTGAGCTCAAGTTCATCGGCGATATCAAAGTAGCGCTGGCCAATATCCTTGAGCAGGTCCTCACAAGATACGTGGTATTTAACGTGGGCACTCACCAGATAAAGCAGGTCGGTCACCTTGGTGTCGCCCTTGAAACGACGGCCGCAAGCGGAAACCACCACAAAACGACGCGCCGGATCGGCGTCGACGATTGCCTTGATTTTCTTGAAGTGCTCGGCATCTGCGACTGATGAGCCGCCAAACTTAGCGATCTTGATCATGCGAACTAAAACCCTCCTGATAGGAACGCACCAAATGACGACGCGCCCATAATCGTAGGTGCAAGTCTACTAAACGCCCTGGGATGTTGTCGTGGGCATCTACATTGTTTCCAAAAGAAAAACGGCCTGTGTGCTGCGCCTGTTCTCCGAGGGTCGCGGCTCCACGTGCCCAAACGCTTCTGATACCATGAGCGCACACGTTACGCCCTGGGCTTTCAAGGAGTCGACGACATGGGTTTTTACCATAGCACACGTTCCGCTTCGCCAACCTTTACGAGCAAGGAGGCAATCCGCCGCGGCATCGCCCCGGACGGAGGCCTGTTTGTGTCCGACGACCTGGGTGGCACCACCATTGACATCTCCACATTGGCAAGCAAGGATTACCCCACGCTTGCGCGCGAGGTCATGGGCGCCCTTCTGCCCGATTACTCCGCAGACGAGATCGCCGCGTGCGTGGACGAGGCATACACCGGCACCTTCGCTTCGAGCGAAGTGACGCCGCTCGTGCCCCTTTCTCAAGCACCCAATGCAGATGGCACCCCCACCTATGTTATGGAGCTCTTTGGCGGCCCCACGAGCGCATTCAAGGACGTCGCGCTGCAGATGCTCCCCCGCCTTATGGCGCGCACCGCAGGAGCCGAAGGCGAGCGCATCATGATCGTCACCGCCACCTCGGGCGACACGGGCAAGGCGGCTCTTGCAGGATTCGCCGATGCCCCGGGCTGCGGCATCACCGTCTTCTACCCGGAAGGCAAAGTGAGCCATGTCCAGAATCTGCAGATGTCCACGCAGGAAGGCGCCAATGTCGCCGTCTGTGCCGTGCGTGGCAATTTTGATGACGCGCAGACCGCCGTCAAGCAGATCTTTGCGAACAAGGAACTGGGCGAGCGTCTGGCCCAGAGTGGCACGATTCTTTCCTCCGCGAACTCCATCAACGTGGGCCGTCTGGTCCCGCAGGTTGTCTACTACTTTGCAGCCTATGCGCAGCTGCTGCGCGCAGGCGCCATCGAGGTTGGCGACGCCGTCGAGTTCTGCGTGCCCACCGGCAACTTTGGCGATATCCTTGCCGGCTACTACGCCAAGCGCATGGGCCTGCCCGTAGCAAAGCTCCTCGTGGCCTCCGACAAGAACAACGTGCTGGCCGACTTCTTGGCAACCGGCACCTACGACCGCGAGCGCCCCTTCTACACCACCACCTCCCCCTCGATGGACATCCTGGTTTCCTCGAACTTGGAGCGCATGCTGTACTACCTGGCAGACGGTGACTGCGAGCTCGTGGCGGACCTCATGTCCAAGCTCACCGACAAGGGCAACTATCAGATTCCCGCCGAGCTTCTCGAGCGCATCCGCACTGTCTTTGACGGCGGCTGGGCCGACGAAGACCAGGTGGCCGCCGCCATTCGTCGCTGCTGGGACGAAAACGGCTACGTGATCGACCCGCACACCGCCTGCGGCTATCACGTGATGGAGCAGACCGCTGCTGTCGAGGGCACCGCTTGCCGCGTGCTGCTCTCTACCGCAAGCCCCTATAAGTTCCCCAAGGCCGTGGCCGAGGCGTTGGGTCTTTTCTGCCCGCCCGACGATTTTGCCTGCATGGAGGTGCTCGCCAAGCACACCGGCACCACCGCGCCCGCACAGCTCGCCGGTCTCAAAACCAAGCCCGTGCGTTTTGAAGACGTGGTCGACGTTGCCGACATGGGTTCCTACGTGAAGCAGGCAGCCAGCCGCATCGCCAAGGAGGCCTAAGACCCCATGATCCGCATCACGGTACCCGCCACCAGCGCAAACCTGGGCATCGGCTACGACACCCTCGGCATGGCTGTCTCGCTGTACTCGCACTTCACATTCGACCGCGCCGAGACTCTCACCATCACGGGCTGCCCCGAGCAATTTCAAAACGAAGACAACCTTGTCTACGAGAGCTTCGTGAACGCCCTTGCCGAGTGGGGCGAGAAGACCTTCCCCGTCTCCATCGGTATCTCCACCGAGGTACCCGTCGCCCGCGGTCTGGGCTCGAGTTCCACCTGCGTGGTCGCCGGCATCATGGGCGCCGCGGCGCTCACGGGCCACACCGTTACCCGTGAGGAGCTTGTGGCCATCGCCACCGCTGTCGAGGGACATCCCGACAACGTGGCTCCCGCCATCTTGGGCGCAGCCGTCTGCTCGTTCACGCCGGAAGGCGAGCTCCCCCGCTGCCTGCGCTATGAGGTGAGCAAGCGCCTTCGCTTCATCACCATCATCCCGCCCTACGAGGTGCACACGAGCGATGCCCGCAAGGTTGTTCCGCAAGAGGTGCCGCTGTCCACCGCCGTTTGGCAGATGGGACGCATCGCCGGCCTCACCCGTGGCTTGGAGATGGGCGACCTCGATCTGATTGCCGCTTCCAACGACGACCGCCTGCAGGAACCTTACCGTCGTGCGCTCATTCCCGACTACGACGCTATTCGCGAAACCTGCCTGACGGGCGGCGCTAAGACCCTGTGGATCTCGGGCTCTGGTTCGACCCTCATGGCTGTGACCGACGACACCATCGTGGCCAAGTTCCTGCAGGTCCGCCTGCGCGAGCGCTTCCCCGAGTGCGAGACGCACATCCTCACCTGCGACACTTGCGGCGCGCAGATCGAATACCTGTAGCGACGAGCATCCCGAAGGCGACGCCCGCGCAGTCGAGCGCCACGTCCGAGAGCTGGCCCGAGCGACCTGGCACGAAGCGCTGGAGGGTCTCGTCCGCTGAGGGTGCGATCACGCCCGGTACGACCTGACGCCACCCGGGGCGGCCATCTTCCGGCGTGCTGCCGAGAAGGACTCCGAGCAGGGCGTATTCGAGAAAGTGCGCTGCCTTGCGCACGAGGAAGGACATCAGATTCGCGTCCGTGACACCAAGTGCCTCGAAGGCAGGGCGTAGGATGTCGACGACAGCAGCGCTCTGAGCCGTGGATTCTGGTCCCGGGAAGAGCGACCTGCTCCAAATGAACAAGATCCATGCAAAGACGAGAAGCCATCGCGCCCACACGGGGACGCGGTGGCTTTTGGTTTTGCTGGTTGGGGCACCGGCACGACAGTCAGCGGCTCGCGAGGCGCCAGGCTCGATCTGGGCCACCCTTAGCCCTGCAGCGCAAAGTGGCGGGCGGGAATATCGGCCGTGCCGCCGTCGATAACCTTGAAGCGCTTGCGGATGCTGTGATGTGCGAGTTTGCGGACGCTCTTGCTCTCGTTGCGGGCAAGTTCCTCGTCAACGAGCATGTCGACGTAGCTATCGGTATCCGTAACGTCAGGACGACCAGCCTGCGGCTTGAACGCCATGAAGATGGTATCCGGCTCGAGGTGATCGACCTCGTCCAGCTCCTCATCGAAGGAGGCCGGAGAGGGCGCGGGCACAGCGTTGGCGGCAGCCATGGCGATGTCCTCGTTGGTACGCTCGTCAAGCGCGGCGAGGGCAATGGCCCACAGGTCCTGCTGCTGGTCGCTCCAGCGCTGGCCCTGGGCGGGGAACGCCTCGGCCGGGTCGGCGAGACGGGACGCGATGACCTCGCGGTCGCGCCTGGGCTCGACGGCGGCGGGAGCGGGGTGCGCAGAAGCGGAAGGCGCGGGCTGCTGCGCCGCCGGCTGGGCGGGCTGCGCGGAAGCGGAGGACGCGGGCTGAGCAGCCTGCGCAGGCGCAGGCGACTGCTGCCTAGCCGCGGCCTGGGCGGCCTGGGTGACCCAAAGGTCCTTCGCGGCGGCAGCGGCGGCGGGCGTCTGGGCGCAGAAGAGCACGGCGCTGTTATCCGCCAGGCCCTCGTTCACAGACTCCATGCCTGCAACGGAAGCCGTCGCGGGGCGCACCTCGTTACCAAACGCCTGGTCCCACCAAGCCTCCCCCACGTCACCAACGCTGCCATCGGCGCGCGCGATGACGGGGAGTCCCTCCATCTTCGCAGCTCCGAGGCGCTCCTGGAGGACGCTGGCAACGCCCTTGGCACGCGCGGCCATGCGCTCAGCGAGGGTGATCTTGCGGACATAGTCCTCCGCGACGTCGGCGTAGTCGACCTTCAGCCAGGAGTCCCAGGCGGCGTCCGCCTCGGCATCGCTCATCACGCCGTAGTGCGAGGGAACGGTGTAGCGGGTCTCCTTCTGCCCCTGGGTAGTGGTGGATGCGGGGGCGGTGTGGCCGGACGCAGAAGCTGCGGGGGCGGTGTGGTTGTTTGCAACGGGCGCGGCGGTCGCGCCCTCTGACGCGGCTGCGGCCACGTGCGGCGCGGGTTGGACGCGGATGTTGCCCGTCTGCTCCCAAGATCCGGTCATGCCACGCTGCGTGCTGCGCGCGGCATGACGAGGCTGTTGCTCGGATACGACAGCCGCCGAGGTCTCCCCGGCGCCGACGGACGAGAGGGTCCCGGTGGTATCTTGGCCAGACATGTCCCAAGCGGAGGGAGCCGCCTGACCATTAGCCACCCGCATACGACCCGCAGAGTCAACGGCAGCCCGGCGGCGCGTCTCCGCCATGCGCGTGACTACGAGGGAGGTACCGGTGGCGATAACCGCACCGGCGATGCATCCGGCAGCGAAGCTAAGGCCGGGATCGATCCTGGAGACGTCTTGGCCCAGAACCGTAAGCGCATTGGCACACGTGGGGGTCGCCCACGCAGCAACGCCGGCCAGACCGGCACAAATGGCAGGGTTCGTGTGCCTGCTCGTCATGACCAAACGCCTCCCTCGCGGAGGCGACGGCGCACGCAGATTGTCCACTGGATTGCGACGACGGGCCCGCCAGGCATCTGGCGGCCAATCGGGCAACGGCTTGGTGTGTTTGGTCTGCGTGTACCGTCGCTCGAACAATTATTCCTCATGGTGCATAGGCACCTCGTGGCGCGAAGGCTGCTTTTACAGCACGTGGGCACCAGTAGAATGACTATACATCAGCGAGTCATTATAGTGCGGGGGAATGCGCCTCAGGCAATGAATTCTTGGAGGGGA
>OLPO01000591.1_pt1 | contig 29099 bp, 28 predicted proteins | sample 1672831 | NCBI WGS metagenome assembly OLPO01 (sample SAMEA3136728, study PRJEB25190) | human gut metagenome
TTCCGTTGGCAACAAGCTCTTTCATAACGAAAGGTTTGAACAGCTCAATGGCCATTTCTTTCGGAAGACCACACTGGTAGATCTTAAGTTCCGGTCCTACAACGATAACAGAACGTCCGGAATAGTCAACTCGTTTACCCAGAAGGTTCTGACGGAAACGTCCGGATTTACCTTTCAGCATATCGGAAAGAGATTTCAGAGCTCTGTTTCCAGGACCTGTTACAGGACGTCCGCGGCGGCCGTTGTCGATCAGGGCATCTACTGCTTCCTGAAGCATACGTTTCTCGTTACGGACGATAATGTCCGGTGCGCCTAATTCCAGAAGTCTCTTCAGACGGTTATTACGGTTGATGATTCTTCTGTAAAGATCATTTAAGTCAGATGTAGCAAAACGTCCGCCATCCAGCTGAACCATAGGACGAAGATCCGGCGGGATTACAGGGATCACTGTCATGATCATCCACTCAGGACGGTTTCCTGATTCACGGAAGGATTCTACAACCTCAAGACGTTTGATGATTCTGGCACGTTTCTGGCCTGTAGCATCCTTTAATTCAGTTTTCAGTTCTGCAGAATCTTTTTCAAGATCAATTGCTTCCAGAAGCTCTTTGATAGATTCAGCGCCCATACCTACACGGAAATTGTTTCCGAAGGATTCACGGGCATCCTGATATTCGCGCTCTGTAAGCACCTGTTTGTACTGGAGTCCGGAGTCAGCCGGATCCAGTACGATATAATTTGCAAAGTAAAGGACTTTCTCCAGAGTTCTCGGAGAAATGTCAAGGATCAGACCCATACGGGACGGAATTCCTTTGAAATACCAGATATGGGATACCGGAGCAGCCAGCTCGATATGACCCATACGCTCTCTACGAACAGAAGATTTTGTAACCTCTACACCACATCTGTCGCAGACAACGCCTTTATAACGAATCTTTTTATACTTTCCACAGTGGCACTCCCAGTCCTTGCTCGGTCCAAAGATCCTTTCGCAGAAAAGTCCGTCTTTCTCCGGCTTTAAGGTACGGTAGTTAATGGTCTCAGGTTTTAAAACCTCGCCTCTTGACCACTCTCTGATTTTCTCAGGGGACGCCAGTCCGATCTTGATGGCATCGAAAGTCATTGGCTGATATGTTTCATTGGCGTTTGTTGTTTCTGCCATGTATACTTTCCCCTTTCTTACTCTTCGTCATCATCTTCAAAAGCTTCGTCCAGCTCTATGAAGTCATCATCCACATCTTCTTCATCTTCGTCGATGTCAACCAGCTCTTCACCGTCAAACTCCTGCTTTGTATAGCCATGTTTGCCGTAGTCTTCTTCTCTGTCGTGATGTCTTCTTGACTCTCCCTCAATAACAGAGCGAAGATCTGTATCGCCATAATCTACAGATTCCAGAAGATGTACTTCTGTATTGTCATCCTTGAGCACCTTCACATCCAGACCAAGAGACTGAAGCTCTTTTAAGAGAACCTTGAAGGATTCCGGAATACCCGGCTCAGGAATATTGTCACCTTTGATAATTGCTTCGTATGTCTTAACACGACCAACAACATCATCAGATTTCACTGTCAGGATCTCCTGCAGTGTATAGGATGCACCATAAGCCTCCAGTGCCCAAACCTCCATCTCACCGAAACGCTGTCCACCGAACTGAGCTTTACCACCCAGTGGCTGCTGTGTTACCAGAGAGTATGGACCGGTAGAACGTGCATGGATCTTATCATCAACCAGGTGATGCAGTTTCAGATAGTGCATGTGACCGATAGTTACAGGGCTGTCAAAATACTCGCCTGTACGTCCGTCACGAAGACGCACTTTACCGTCTCTGGAGATCGGAACACCCTTCCACAGTGCTCTGTGGGCTTTGTTCTCATCCAGATACTGCATTACATCCGGTGCTAAAATGTCTTTGTATTTCTCGCGGAACTCTTCAAAGTCTTCTGTGTTTACATAGTCGTTTGCAAGTTCCAGTGTATCCTGGATATCATGCTCGTTTGCACCCTGGAAAATAGGAGTTGCAACATTAAATCCAAGTGCTTTCGCAGCAAGGCTTAAGTGGATCTCCAGCACCTGTCCGATATTCATTCGGGAAGGCACACCCAGAGGATTCAGCACGATATCAAGAGGACGTCCATTGGGAAGGAATGGCATATCTTCTACAGGAAGTACACGGGAAACAACACCCTTGTTACCATGACGTCCGGCCATCTTATCACCAACGGAAATCTTTCTCTTCTGTGCGATGTAGATACGTACGGACTGGTTAACACCAGGTGACATCTCATCGCCGTTCTCTCTTGTAAATACCTTGGCATCTACGATAATACCGTATTCACCGTGAGGTACTTTCAGAGAAGTATCACGTACTTCACGTGCTTTCTCACCAAAGATTGCACGGAGAAGTCTCTCTTCTGCTGTAAGCTCTGTCTCTCCCTTAGGAGTAACTTTACCAACAAGGATATCACCGGCACGTACTTCCGCACCGATACGGATAATACCACGCTCATCCAGATCCTTCAGTGCTTCATCTCCTACACCAGGAACATCACGTGTGATCTCTTCCGGTCCCAGCTTGGTATCACGGGCTTCACATTCATATTCTTCCATATGGATAGATGTATAAACATCATCCATAACCAGTCTTTCGCTCAGAAGTACAGCATCCTCGTAGTTGTAACCTTCCCAGGTCATGAATCCGATCAGAGGGTTCTTACCAAGGGCAAGCTCGCCATTGCAGGTAGAAGGACCATCTGCAATAACCTGTCCTGCCTCTACATGCTCTCCCTGGAACACGATTGGCTTCTGGTTGTAACAGTTACTCTGGTTACTTCTCAGGAATTTTGTCAGATGATAATCATCCTTTGTACCATCATCATTCTTGATGCTGATATCTGTGGAGGTAGAACGAAGTACAGTACCTGATTTCTTCGCAACTACACAGACACCGGAGTCAACCGCTGTCTTTACTTCCATACCTGTACCAACCACAGGAGCTTCTGTTGTCAGAAGCGGCACAGCCTGACGCTGCATGTTTGATCCCATCAGCGCACGGTTAGCATCGTCGTTCTGCAAGAACGGAATCAGGGCAGTAGCAACGGAGAATACCATACGAGGAGATACGTCCATGTAATCAAACATATGACGCTCATACTCCTGAGTCTCTTCACGGAAACGACCGGATACATTCTTATGAACGAAATGTCCTTCTTCATCCAGAGGCTCGTTGGCCTGTGCTACATGATAATTATCCTCTTCATCTGCAGTCATATATACAACCTCGTCTGTTACACGAGGATTCTTAGGATCTGTCTTGTCGATCTTACGGTAAGGTGCTTCGATAAATCCGTACTGATTGATTCTCGCATAAGATGCAAGGGAGTTGATCAGACCGATGTTAGGACCTTCAGGAGTCTCGATCGGGCACATTCTTCCGTAATGAGAATAATGGACATCTCGAACCTCGAATCCGGCTCTGTCTCGTGACAGACCACCAGGTCCCAGGGCTGACAGACGTCTCTTGTGGGTCAGCTCACCCAGAGGGTTATTCTGATCCATGAACTGTGACAGCTGAGAAGAACCGAAGAACTCCTTCACTGCTGCAGTTACAGGTTTAATGTTGATCAGGGACTGAGCAGAAATGCTCTCAGTGTCCTGAGTTGTCATTCTCTCACGAACCACACGTTCCAGTCTGGAAAGACCGATTCTGTACTGGTTCTGAAGCAGCTCACCTACCGCACGGATACGACGGTTACCCAGATGATCGATATCATCTGCATTTCCAAGGCCATATTCCAGATGCATATTATAGTTAATAGAAGCAAAAATATCTTCCTTTGTAATATGCTTCGGAATCAGATCATGGATATCTCTGTAAACTGCTGCGATTCTGTCTTCTAATGTATCATTTTCTTCCAGAATAGTCTTCAATACAGGATAGTATACTAATTCTGTAACCCCAAGCTTCTTAGGATCTTCGATCTCCGGAAGGAAATGACGGATATCAACCATTAAGTTGGAAAGGACTTTGATTCTGCGGTCTTCTTCGCCCATAATCCATACAAAAGGAACAGCACTGTTCTGGATCACATTTGCCAGTTCCTTGGTAACTACTGCACCCTCTTCTGCCAGGATTTCTCCTGTAGATGGGTCTACCACTTCCTCTGCCAGCTTATGGCCCACAATTCTTCTGTTAAGATGAAGCTTCTTATTAAATTTATAACGTCCAACATGAGCAAGATCATATCTTCTCGGATCAAAGAACATAGCATTGATCAGGCTCTCTGCACTCTCTACAGCAAGCGGTTCACCCGGGCGGATTTTCTTGTATAATTCAAGAAGACCTTCCTGATAATTAGTAGATGTATCCTTGGTAAAGCTTGCCAGGATCTTTGGCTCTTCACCAAAAAGCTCTGTGATCTCAGCATTGCTTCCCACACCCAGTGCACGGATCAGAACTGTAATCGGAACTTTACGGGTTCTGTCTACACGAACATAAAATACATCATTGGAATCTGTTTCATATTCCAGCCATGCTCCTCTGTTAGGAATAACAGTACTGGAGAACAGTCTCTTACCCAGCTTATCATGTGCGATGGCATAATAGATTCCAGGGGAACGTACTAACTGGCTGACAATTACACGCTCTGCACCATTGATGACAAAGGTACCGGTAACTGTCATAATAGGTAAATCTCCCATGAAAATCTCGTGTTCGTTGATCTCCCCTGTTTCTTTGTTAATCAGTCTCACTCGAACCTTCAAAGGTGCGGCATAAGTTGCGTCACGTTCTTTACACTGCTCGATGGTATATTTCGCATCCTTCTCGTCAAATGTAAAGTCGATGAATTCCAGACTGAGCTTTCCGCCGTAATCTGCGATCGGAGAAATGTCATCAAAGACTTCTTTCAGTCCTTCATCAAGAAACCATTTATAAGAATCTCTCTGGACTTCGATCAGGTTCGGCATTTCCAGGACTTCTTCTTGTCTCTGGTAGCTCATACGCATGCTTTTTCCAGTTTTTACAGAACGAATTCTGTTTTTTTCCATTGACGTTTCACCCCTGTTTTTTCTTTATATTTATTATAACATGACCCTTACTGTCAAAAGACAATAGGCACATCTTGCCATAATATAGCATTCTTCACTATAGCACAACAAGATACGCCTGTCAATCATTTTTTCAAATATTTTATTATATTTTCCGGCTGTCTGTGTGCCTGCATCGCACAGACAGCCGCAGAGCAAAAATGCAGGAATGTCGAAACATTCCTGCATAAAATTCTTTTTATAAAGAAGATAATTATTTAAGGTTAACCTTAGCACCTTCTGCTTCAAGTTTTGTTTTGATATCTTCAGCTTCTGCTTTGGATGCGCCTTCTTTAACAACCTTAGGAGCTCCGTCAACCATTTCTTTAGCTTCTTTAAGACCTAAGCCAGTTACTTCACGAACAACTTTGATAACTTTAACTTTGTTTGGTCCAACTTCTGCAAGTTCTACATCGAATTCATCTTTTTCTTCAGCTGCTTCTCCAGCTGCTCCAGCTGCTGCTACTACAACACCTGCTGCTGCGGATACACCGAACTCTTCTTCACAAGCTTTTACTAAATCATTTAATTCTAATACAGATAATTCTTTGATTGCTGCAATAAATTCTTCTGTTGTTAATTTTGCCATTTTAAATTCCCTCCATATAATATATTTTATTATTCGTTATTTTTTGTCCTGTTATTTCAGGATTATTCAGCTGCTGCTGCGTCAGCACCACCGTTTTTCTCAGCGATCTGATTAAGCACACGAGCAAAGTTGGTAATAGGAGACTGGATGCTTCCAAGCAGTTTTCCGAGAAGTTCTTCTCTGGAAGGAATGCCTGCCAGCGCCTGAATACCTGCCTGATCGTTATAGTTACCTTCAACGATACCTGCTACCAGCTCTAAAGCCGGGTTTTTCTTAGCGAATTTATCAAGGATTCTTGCAGGAGCAGTAGCGTCACTAGCAGAGATTGCCAGAGCGTTTGTTCCATGTAAGTGCTGGATCAGTTCTTCACACTGAGTACCTTCGAATGCACGATGCATCATTGTGTTTTTGTAAACCTTGTACTGTACACCAGCTTCTCTTAATTCCTTACGTAAAGCAGTATCCTGTTCAACTGTAAGACCGCTGTAGTTAACAAGTACTACAGATTCTGCATCTTTCACGTTGCTGATAATTTCGTCTACGATTGGTTGTTTAAGTTCTACTTTTGCCATGAAATGGTACACCTCCTTATAGATTTTGTATACCGCTGCAATGAGTAAAGAAAAAGCCTTACTGCATGACAGTAAGGCTTGTGTAATCTCCATAAAAGAATACTTAGTCCTCGGTAGGCGGTTACATCCTTATGCCTTGCGGCACCTACTGTCTTCGGCAGCGTTCTGATATAAGATAGCATACGAAATAGGGGTTGTCAATAGTTTTTTTACTTTTTTCAATAGTTTTTTATAACTTCCTTATTATTAGAAAGATGTATCTCCCTTACATTGTTCCGAAAATGCGGTCACCGGCATCGCCAAGGCCCGGGCAGATATAGGCATGGTCATTTAACTCACGGTCAAGGTGGCCACAGTAGATCTGGACATCCGGATGTGCTTCGTGAAGGCGTTTCAGTCCCTCAGGAGCTGCTATGATACACATGAATTTGATGTTTTTTCCGCCCTGTTTTTTCACAAAGTCAACGGCTGCTTCTGCAGAGCCTCCGGTTGCAAGCATTGGGTCTACAATAACTGCAATTCGTTCATCAATGGATTCCGGAAGCTTGCAGTAGTATTCGTGAGGTTCATGTGTTACAGGATCGCGGTAAAGTCCTACGTGTCCAACCTTTGCAGACGGTACAAGTGTAAGGATGCTGTTTACCATTCCCAGACCAGCGCGGAGTACAGGAATCACTGCCAGCTTCTTTCCTGAGATCATGGGTGTCATACAGGTTTCAATCGGTGTTTCAATCTGCACATCTTCCACAGGAAGATCACGAAGGGCTTCATATCCCATAAGAATGCCGATCTCTTCTACTAATTTACGGAATTCATTTGTTCCTGTTCCTTTATTTCTCAGCATGGAGATTTTATGCTGAATCAGCGGATGATCCATAATATAAACGTTTTCCATTATCCTATTTCCTCTCTTGGTGGTATCCTATTTATTTTCTGTTCTCCTATTATAATGCATGGCATCGTTTTACAAAAGGGGGATTTTCATTATTTTACATTTGTTTACGTACGATACGATATTCATCACCCATCTTGAAGTATGGACACTGATGAAAATTTCCTGTAATGAATTTTACCATCTCATCCTCGTCCAGATTGACTTCACAGGTGTAACATTCATAATCATCGTCATAACTGTAGTTTACACAGTATTCGCAGTTTACTGCATTGGACATAGCCAGAATCTCCTTTCTCAAAAGATACTTTTGCAACTTTTGTCATTTCTGATATACTTATAGTAGCAATTTCTATTCAACCAAATCAAAGAAATCCCTTGCTTCAATTGTGAAAAACAATAAGCAACAGGTGAGGCTTGCTTTTATCTGCTATAAAACGAGGTTACATTTATGTCATTATATCATATATCTGCAAAAAAATTAATAAAATGCTGTGTTTTTTCAATGTTCACAGCGTCTCTTATATTATGTCAGGCTGTTTTGTCCGGATGTTCGACACAGACAAAAAGCGGGGAAAATACAGCTGCGGATTCCCAGGAGCCCATCTCTTCCACTGCAATTAAACTGAATACCGCAGTTACAGTTACTATTTATGATTCCAAGGACAGAGACCTGCTCACCGAATGTATGAATCTGTGTGACAAATATGAAAAAGTATTCAGCCGCACTGATGCTGACAGTGAATTATACAAATTAAATCACCGAAAGCTTACACCTGCGGAGGGGACAGAGGATACTTATCAGGTGTCGGATTCTCTGGCAGAGCTGGTTTCTGAGGGGCTTGATTATTCTCAATTGTCCAAAGGAGCATTTGATATTGCCATTGAACCGCTGACCTCTCTGTGGGATTTCACTGCCGAAGATCCCCAGGTACCGAAGGACAGTCTGATTCAGGCAGCATTACCCAAATGTGATTATCACAATATTTCTGTTGATAAAGATAAAAATGAGATTACATTAAAAACAGACGATACTGCAATTGAGCTTGGTGCCATTGCCAAGGGTTATATTGCAGACCGTCTGAAGGATTATCTGGTTTCTCAGAATGTAAAAAGTGCAATCATCAATCTTGGCGGAAATGTTCTCTGCATTGGCGGAAAGCCGGACAATTCTGCTTTTAAGATTGGGATCCAGAAACCATTTGCAGACCGCAGTGAGACCATTGCTGTTATGGATATCAAGGATAAGTCCGTGGTTTCTTCCGGGATTTATGAACGATGCTTTGAACAGGATGGCACATTATATCATCACCTGCTCAATCCCAAAACCGGCTATCCCTATGACAATGGACTGATCGCAGTTACTATTATTTCCGACAAGTCTGTAGACGGGGATGCACTGAGTACCACCTGCTTTGCCCTGGGTCTGGAGGACGGCATGAAGCTTGCTGAATCCCTGGACGATGTGCAGGCATTTTTCGTAACTTCTGATTATGAGATTCACTATACCAAAGACTTCCAGAAAAAAATTAAGGTTACGGAAACGGAATAGAAAAGCATCATCCACGAAGCGAACAAAGTCAGGAGAACAAACGTTCAAATAGCCCTTGCATTATCGAACATTAGTTTGTATAATAAGGATATGAATTCCATCACAGACAGCACTTATACCACCCAGGAGAAATTACAGATTCTGGCTGATGCAGCGAAATATGATGTCGCATGTACTTCCAGCGGTTCTAGCCGCCGGGGTAAGAAAGGAGAGCTCGGCAATGCGGAGGCATGCGGTATCTGCCACAGTTTTGCTGCAGACGGAAGGTGTATTTCTCTGCTGAAGATTCTGATGACCAATCACTGTGCCTACGACTGCAAATACTGCATCAACCGTTCCAGCAATGATGTACCCAGAGCAACCTTTACCCCTGAGGAGATCTGTCAGTTAACCATTGAATTTTATAAAAGAAACTATATTGAAGGACTGTTTCTCAGCTCCGGAGTCCTGAAGAATCCTACCTATACTATGGAAAAGATGTGTGAAACACTGCTGCTTCTCCGCACCAAATACCATTTTAACGGATACATTCATGTGAAAACCATTCCCGGAGCCTCTGATGAGCTTCTGGCTGCTGCCGGATATTTGGCTGACCGTATCAGTGTGAATATGGAGCTTCCCACCCAGGAGAGCCTGCGCCTGCTGGCACCGAATAAGACCATGCAGAACATCCTGAATCCTATGGGAAAGGTGCAGAACACGATTTCCTCTCACAGAATAGCTGTGGGCAAATCTGCATATATGGACCGAAGCCGCGGAAATCAGTTTTTAAATCAGGGAATTTTTTCAGATAACTCCAAGAAAATATTCAGAGAAAAGCTTGAAAGCCAGAACATGGATGCAAAGCTTAAAGGTGGCAATGCTCCGACAAAGAATGACCGAAACGTATTTTCAGACAGGGAAAACGAAATGTGCAATCGAATTCTCACCTGGGAGAATGCCTGCCAGCTGGCGCCCCGTGATATGTCTGATCTGAAACGGAGCTTTGCCCCTGCAGGCCAAAGCACCCAGATGATCATTGGCGCAACCGGGGAAAGTGATTACACTCTGTTGCAGACTACTCAGGCATTATATCAGGGCTTTGATCTGAAGCGTGTATTTTATTCTGCCTATATTCCACTGAATGAAGATAAGGTTCTTCCACAGATCGGCACACCGCCGCCTCTTCTGCGAGAGCATCGTCTGTATCAGGCAGACTGGCTGCTGCGCTTCTATGGATTTCAGGCAGGAGAACTGTTATCGGAAGAACTGCCAAACTTCAATGAGTTATTAGACCCCAAATGTGACTGGGCCCTGCGTCACCTGGAGCAGTTTCCTGTGGATGTGGAAAGAGCCAGCTACCCAGTTTTACTTCGCGTTCCCGGCATCGGTCCAAAATCAGCCAGCCGTATCACCCATGCCAGACGATATGGAAGGCTGGATTTTGACAGCTTAAAGAAAATGGGCGTGGTGTTAAAACGAGCGCACTATTTTATTACCTGCGGAGGAAGACAGATGTATCACACTCCCATTGAACAGGGATACATCACAAGACAATTAGTCACTGTAGATAAAAATGATTTGTGGAAGATCCGGCATTCCGGTGAATCCTATTCCCAGATGACCCTTGCAGATTTTGGAATAAAATAGGAATACTAAGAAGAGAAAATTCATGAAAATATTTACATGTCAGGACCGCCTTGAGGACATCATGACCTGCATCTATGATGCCTGGTCTGCTGCCCTGAAGGTGGGTCACAGTCAGATACAATTAAGAAAAGAACCTGTATTTCAACAGACAATGTTTGATGAGTATATCCACATAGACGTAAATCCTTCCAAAGCGGAAAAAGTGATCCGTTCTATACGCCGGGATATTTCAGAGGAAGCTTATCTGGATATCTACTATGCTTCCCTGTCTGCAGATGAAGATGCTCTACAAGCAATTTATAATTTTCTCAGGGTAGGCTTCGCAGTGGGAAATACTGTAACCCGGCTGTATACCAATCCTCATGTGGTAAAGCTTCTGGAAATCCGACGCAGGGTATCCAATGAAGCCCATCATTTCCGGGAATTTGCCCGTTTCCAGAGTCTGGATTCCAGGGTATATATCAGCCATCTGGAACCCAAAAATGATGTGATCATGCTGGTTGGCAGACATTTTGCAGACCGAATGCCCTCAGAACACTGGATGATCATTGACGATAACCGTAAAATTGCCTGTGTGCACCCAAAGGACGGCGAAAACTATCTGCGTTATCTTGCAGAGGAAGAATTTCTGACTCTGCGACAGACGGAAGAATATGAGGATGAATTCACTGATATGTGGAAAACCTTTTTCCATGCTGTCAGCATTAAGCAGAGGGAGAATTACGTCTGCCAGAGAAATCTGTTCCCTATTTGGAAGCGGAAACATGCTGTAGAATTTAACCGAATCAAGTAAATCCCCTGCTTCAATTGCGAAAAGCAATAAATAATGGATGGGGACTTACTTGTATCAGAAGGAGTGCAAGCTCCTTCTGATAAACTGCGGAGCAGTTATTCGGTTATGAGCAAGTAGCGAAGCGGATTGCGAATATCCGCTTGACAAATTAACAGCAGAATCTTACTCCACATCAAATTTCTCCAGGCTCTCCAGTCTGGTTTTATATTCTGAATCATAGGACTCTGTAAATGAAGCTTCTTTCTTCATTTTTTCCAGAGCTGCTGCTGCCTTTTTCACTGTCTGGATGGTGCCGGCACCTGCTACACAGCCGCCGGGACAGGCCATTCCTTCCAGCAGATAGCCGTCATATTTGCCGATCTTGGCCATCTGAAGCATCTTCTTACAATTCTGCAGGCCCTCTGCACTCATTACCTTCACTTCACGATCCGGATCAATACGCTTCACTGCATGGACAACTGCCTCTGCCACACCTCCGCTGACTGCGAAGCCTCTTCCGTCAGCACTTGCACAGAACAGGGGCTCTCCTTCCGGAATATCCTTCCAGTCTACTCCCTTTGCCTCAAACATACCGGCCACTTCTTCAAATGTCAGTACAAAATCCACATAGCTTCGAATGCTCTTACGACTTGCCTCCAGCTTCTTGGCTGCACAGGGACCTACGAAAACGATCTTGCAATCAGGTTCCTTCTGCTTGATCAGTCTGGCAGTGAGAACCATAGGTGTCAATGCCATAGAAATACACTTAGCCTGTTCCGGAAATAATTTCTTGGCCATCATGGACCAGGATGGACAGCAGGAAGTAGCCATGAAAGGAAGTTTCTCAGGAACCTCTTCCAGGAAGTCCTTCGCTTCCTCCACTGTACAAAGATCCGCACCGATAGCAACCTCTCTCACATCTGTAAATCCAAGTGCCTGAAAAGCACCTCTGATCTTGGAATTCTCCATACCGGGAAACTGTCCTGCAATGGCAGGTGCCAGGATGGCATATACAGGTGTCTCACTTTTCAGTGCCATAATAGTCTGGAATATCTGTCCTTTATCAACAATAGCACTGAACGGACAGCTTACCAGACACTGTCCACAGGATACACATTTATTCTGGTCGATCTCTGCTCTTCCATATTCATCAGAGCCAATGGCATTCATGCCACAGGCCTTTGAACAGGGACGTTCCTGTTTAATGATCGCATTATACGGACAGGCTTCCAGACACTTTCCACATTTGATACAAGCATCTTCATCAATATGGGATCTGCCACCTTCCATATGCACTGCTTTCTTTGGACAGACTTCTACACAGGGATGCTCCAGGCAGCCCTGACAGCCCTCTGTAACCATTACCCTTTTCTCAGGACAGGAGTTACAGGCAAATTTGATCACATTAATAAGAGGCGGTTCATAATATTTTTCCTCTATAATGCTGGCCTCCACACCTTTGGAAATCGGTGCATGCTCCGTGATCTTTCTTAGTGACATTCCCATTGCCACACGAAGTCTCTCTCCAACTACTGCTCTTTCCAGAAAAATACTGTCACGGTAGGAAGCAATCTCGCCGGGTACGATTTTGTAGGGAAGCTCCTCCAGTGTCTCCGGAGACTTGCCTTCATATGCCATCCGTGCAATTTCTGTAAAAATTTTGTGTCTGATTTCTGTTTTGGATGAATACAGTCCTCTCATTCTTTCCTCCTGATTCTCAATTCGGATAACTGTACAGCAATCCACTGCAGGAATACCGAACAATTTCCATTTATAATTTCATCGCTACTGCAATCAGCACACTCATTTTTCCTCCTGCTGAACTTTCAGCTACTTCACAGAGAAACGAAATTCCGCTCATTTCCGTTTCCTTATCTGCATATCATATCACTAAAAACACTCGAACACAATACAACACCAAGATTTCACAAAACACACCTTGCGGGATATTACCAGTAAACAATAACTCAAAAAATACTTTTTAACCCCAGATCCCGCTCCTCTGCTCTTCCAGATGATCCAGTATGTAATTATAAATATCTATAGATACACTGTCCGGATAGTGTATTCCATCCACAGTTGAAAAACCTTCAGATACCAGATGGGAATATACATCTATATAAGTAGCTCCACTAAGGTTTGCCTGCATTGCTGCATTAAAGCTCTCTATCTCCCCATTGGTACAGTACGGATCATTCTGTACAGGTCCCACAGATACAAAATATGTCTGGGCTCCACGGTTTCCCCATTCTGCTGCCTTAGAATTAATATAGCTGATATAATCATTAACATGATAGAGATCATTGACTCCCATCAGGATGATGACTGCTGTATTGTCCTCTATCTGATCTTCTACCTGCGGCACACCTGTAGATACCATCCAGTCATATCCCATGGAAGAAAGACAGGACCAGACACTGTCATCCCTTACCGCATCCCTCAGACCCTCTGTCCTGGAATCTCCGATGAAAACAAGCTTATCTGCTGAAATCGTATCCGGGTGATCCGGTCTGCTTAATGTTCCCTGATCTGCCGGATCCGATACATCTTTTTCAGCAGTGTCCGGTATAGGTGTTGATGTTGGCTTCTGTGTTGGTACAGGCTCTGGTGTTGATATTGGTGTCTGTGTCGGTTTTACTGTCGGTGTGGGCGTAACTGTCAGGATTTTCGGCCGTGGCGGACCTGCAATCTCTGTTGCATACACATTTGAAAACATACAGGTAACCGTCAGACACACTGTCAATATTATCCATCTGGTTTGATTTTTTTTCGTAAATCTCACTCCTTTTCAGGTTTATGATCACACTTTCTGCTACAGACATCCCGCCTGTTGCTTACTTCTGATCTTCACAGGACAAATACTTACATTCCAGGCAGCATATCCGGCCATGAAAGGATCTCGTCTGAAATAACATCCTCATAAGCACCCTCAATATCCTGGCTTCTGCCTGCTTCAAATACGTTTGTCTCAGCTCCCCAGACACGGTCCTCATATTCCCATATATGAAACCTCAGACCGCGGAACATAAAATCAATACTTCCGCACCCGTTCTCTTCCGTATATTCATAGTTAATATTTTTCGTTTCCAACGCTTTCTGTACTTTTTTCAGCCGCATAAAAATACCTCCATTCAACTGCGCAACCCTGTTTTATAACAGTTTATACTGCAAAACTAATCCCAATATGCAATATTATACAAAATCAATTATAACACATTCTTTGACATAATGTGTAATATGCAATGTCTTTGTAGTATTCTTACTGATTCATTGTTTTCTTTGTAGGAATTGCCAGGATTATGATCGTGGCAATTACAAACAGAGTTCCGATCAAATCTGGTGTAGTGAAGCTAACTTTCATCCAGACTGCAGTTAATACCATAGAGGCCACCGGTTCCACACAGGAAAAAAGGCTGGCTTTTACAGAGCCTATCATCTTTACCCCTGTCAGATACATAGAAAATCCTGCCATAGTTCCAAAAAGAATAATAAAGGCAAGTGCCATAAATGTTTCTCTGTCAAAAATCACCTGATAATCCCATGGACGAAATACAGCCATAAGTACTACACCTCCGATCAGCATTCCCCATGCCAATACCAGCGGTGTATCAAACTGTGCCTGCAGTCTTGCAGGTTTTACTGTATATATTACAACGGAAACTGCTGAAATCAGCCCCATGATCAGCGCTTTCTGAGACAATGCCAGGGATGTAGGATTCCCGTGGGTTGCGATCAGAAAGATGCCTGTCACTGCCAGGATCACTCCCAGAACCTCTTTTTTTTCGGGAAGCCGTTTCATCCGCAAACATACCCAGACAACGATCAGGGCAGGTCCCAGATACTGGATGACTGTGGCTGTTCCTGCATTTGACCATTCAATGGTCTGAAAATAACTGTACTGACACAGCGTCATTCCTGCCAGTCCATAGACAATAATATCTGTACGGTTTCTCTTACTTCTCCAGATGTCGAACGCTTTCCCCTTGTCCCTGATAACATAATAAAACAACAGCAAAAGTCCGGCTGTCACCAAACGTATGGGGACCAGCCAGGAAGCCGTAACCTCTTTATTCTGGAATAAAAACTGACCGCATACGCCGGAAATCCCCCACAGGATTCCGCCTGTAATCGTCAGGATAGTTCCGAAAATCACCTCTTTCTTTTTATTAATAAGTTTACTTTCATCCTTCGTTTGCATATTTCTATTATCTTTCCTGTCCGTATTATATAGAATTGCTATAAGCACAATAGAGATCCCGTCACAGAATTTCATACTTCGATAAGTCAGAGCAAAATACATTATTTATGAAAATTACTGTAAACAGCATTACCGGCACACAGCATTTTCATATAACCGAAGTATAATCCGCTGCTGTAACACTTGTCAAGAAAACAAAATACCACAGAGTTCGTTCTCTGTGGCATTTTATAACATTACCGTAAGTCTTTATCCACTGCTGACTGTTTTTTGCAGCTTCTGCAGAAAGACTTATTTAACCGAATCAGGCAACAAAGCAGATTGCGAATATCTACCTGACTATGTTTAGATATAGTTTCCATCCTGTGCATTCTGTACTGCAAATGCAGATTTCTTCTTCACGAAATCAATGGCATCCTTTACGGTGATTCCGTCAATCTGCCAGTTTGAATAGAAACCATCCATATTTTTCAGTGTTCCATCCTTTGCAGTATTTTCATCAAGTACCAAAAGCACGATCAGTCCTGCTGCCTTAAGATGGCGGACAGTTTCTGCGTAATCCTCGCCTGCTGCCGGATGATACAAATAGGTATGTCTTCCCAGTACAGCCAGTCCTTTTTCTACCTGTTCTGCAAAATCCAGGGTAATTCCCTCCTTACCGATCGGGAATTCCACAACTACCGGTGTCTGACCTTTCAGTCCTGCACGAACCTGCTCGTCTACCTTTCCGATCTGGGATTTATCCTGGGAAACCAATGTTTTTCTTACAACACCGCAGGCAGAAGTCATATTTGTAACACGATCGATCAGGATCAGCTCGCCCAGAGTTCTGTGTTTGTCAAATTCATCAACTACAATCTTCTCTGAAAATTCCAGAGTGCAGGAAGCGATTTCGTTTTTCTTTAAAGTGTAGGCGTTTTTCTTTTCCCCTGTATTCACATCTACAGAATAGTTAATCTTTGTGACAAGACCAGGGATCATCTTGGTACCGATTTTTACAAAGAAGTTCTTGCCATCTGTAAGGGCGTTGTCATCCATCCAGAGGATGTCTGCTTCCACAGAATCTGTAAGGACTGCACCGGAACCAATGGTAAGCACGCATCCACGGGAAACGTCTACCTCTCTGTCAAGCTGGATGGTTACAGGCTGACCCTGCACTGCTTCTTCTGCCTCTTTATCACCAACCAGAATGCTCTTTACATGAGCCTCTTCTTTACTTGGAAGAGTTGTCACAAGATCACCCACCTTGATGGTGCCGTTCTCAATTTGTCCTTGGAATCCGCGGAACTCATGGTTGGGTCTGCAGACTCTCTGTACAGGCATATAGAAACCTTTTTCTGTGTCTTCTTTGATGTCTACAGTTTCCAGATGTGTAAGGAGTGCTTCGCCTGCATACCATGGCATGTTGTCAGATTTTGTTGTAACATTGTCCCCCTCTGTAGCGGATACCGGAATGATGGTTACATTGGCAAGCTTCAGCTCTTCGATCAGACCTGCGATCTGGTTCTCGATCTCGCGGAAACGTTTCTCATCGTAACCGATCAGATCCATTTTATTTACTGCAAATACGAAGTAACGGATTCCCATCAGTGCACAGATTCTTGCATGACGTCTTGTCTGTACCAGCACTCCCTGAGAAGCATCCACAAGAATAACTGCCAGATCTGCGAAAGATGCACCAACTGCCATATTTCTGGTATATTCCTCATGACCTGGGGTGTCAGCTACAATAAAGCTGCGGTTGTCTGTTGTAAAATAGCGGTATGCAACGTCGATGGTAATACCCTGCTCACGTTCTGCCATCAAGCCATCCAGAAGAAGAGAATAATCAATGGCACCGCCTCTGCTTCCTACTTTGGAATCCAGCTCCAGAGCTTTCTCCTGATCTGTATAGAGAAGCTTTGCATCATAAAGAATATGTCCGATCAGAGTGGATTTTCCATCATCCACACTTCCGCATGTAATAAATTTCAATAATCCTTTCATTCTAGAAATACCCCTCTCTCTTTCTTCTCTCCATGCTGCCTGCTGCCTCGTGGTCGATCACACGGCTGGTACGTTCAGAGGAAACAGCACTTAATGTTTCATCAATAATCTCGTCCAGTGTATCTGCATCAGATTCGATGCCACCTGTAAGCGGATAGCATCCAAGGGTACGGAATCTGACTTTTTTGTATTCGATTTTTTCATCCGGACGAAGCTTCAGTCTGTCATCGTCTACCATGATAATATTTCCGTCTCTGTAAATAACCGGTCTTTCCTTTGCAAAGTATAATGGCACGATTTCGATGTTTTCACGCTGAATGTACTGCCAGATATCTTTCTCTGTCCAGTTGGAGATTGGAAAAACTCTCATGCTTTCACCCTTCTGGATTTTTGTGTTATAAAGCTTCCACATCTCCGGTCTCTGATTCTTCGGATCCCATGCCTGGGCTGAGTTACGGAAAGAGAAGATTCTTTCTTTTGCTCTGGATTTCTCCTCATCACGACGGCCGCCGCCAAATGCTGCTGTAAATCCATATTTAGTCAGAGCCTGTTTTAAAGCCTGGGTTTTCATAATGTCTGTATATGCAGAACCATTGTCAAATGGGTTGATTCCTGCCTTTACACCTTCTTCGTTGGTATAAACCAGCATGTCGATTCCATTTTCCTTTGCGATTCTGTCACGGAATTCGATCATCTCACGGAATTTCCATGTGGTATCAATGTGAAGAAATGGGAAAGGTGGTTTCTCCGGGTAAAATGCTTTCAGCGCCAGATGGAGCATAACGGAGCTGTCCTTTCCTATAGAATAAAGCATAACCGGCTTTTCACACTCGGCTGCCACTTCCCGCATAATATAAATTGCTTCTGCTTCAAGCTCATCAAGATGAGATAAGTTACTCATTGCATTATCCTCCTCTGTTTGTTTATATCTGACTGTCCGTCTCCTTACTGTCAGCAGTCTAAGGGACAGCTATATTTAATATTTATTGGCATCTTTCTTATTAACCTGAATGGTAATCTGGGTGCCATCTGGCTTCTCCACTGTCCAGGTGGAAATGTCAGGTTTCTCTGACACGATCATACTTGCACCTCTGCCTCCCACATCGGCTCCAAGGAAGAAGCGGATAGCGTCACAGCTGCATTCTTTAATACAGGAGGTGCATCCCCAGCAGTCTCTGACCTGGCGGATAAAGGCTTTTCCCTCTTTGTCCTTTTTGATCAGGTTTCCGGGACAGGCTTCGATGCATCTGCCGCATCCTACACATTTACTTTTCTGAATCCGAATGCTCATCTTTCACCTGCTCCTTTCGCTGCTGTATTGGAATCTACACTTTCTTTTGTGATCAGATCACGGTACAGAATCCTGATCTTCCCGTTTTCCATACGGGAATTTACATATTTCATCCAATCTTCACTCTGCTCAGGGTAATCTGTATTCTCTCCGAAGCTGTGCCATCTGGTTTCTTTTCTGGCTGCCAGATGTGCGATCACAGCCCGGCATACAATCAGCCGTTCACGGAGTTCGTAAATCTGCATCAGTTCGTAAGTATCTGATGCTGCCAGAGTGTCCACTACAGGAAGAAGTGCGGCGATCTTTTCATCTGCTTTTGCAAGACTTGTCTCGCTGTATCTGTAGTCTGTACCGATTCCGCCTGCATACTGATCCATGATTTTCTGCATGGCCTCCTCAAGCTGCTCTGCATTCATCAGGGAACGGGGCGCATTTAAGTGAGATTCATATTCTGATTTCTTTGCTGCTGCAATTTCAGATAGCTCTTTCTTATTTTCTGTTACAGCCCTGTCATCTTTTCTGTCCAGATATTCCAGGATCGCTTCTGCTGCGATCTCACCCTCTGCCAGTGCGCCGGTTACATATTTCTGCGGACATCCTCCGGCTACATCCCCGGCTGCATATAAGCCTTCTATGGTGGTCGCTCTGTTATTGTCTACCCAGTAACCGCTGGCTGTATGTCCGCCTACAATGTACGGTTCTGTACCTTCAATTTCTACATTCTCTTCAGATGGTCCTTTGCCTGCTTCCATCCATTTCAGAGTCTGGGACGGTGCCATATTCAGGTAGGCTTTGTAGAGGTCCTGCTCCTGTTCTTTGGAAATGTCTTCCGTTCTGAGGTAACACGGACCCTTTCCTTCTCTGTTCTCCATCACTGTACCGTAAACCCTCTGAGAGGTTGTCAGGCCATATTTGGTCTCATAAATATCACCATGTGCATTGACCTGTCTGGCTCCAACACCCTGGGCAATGGTTCCTGTAGGAGCAATGGTATCCTTACATCTCAGTGCAATGAAACGCATCTCGAAGGTTGTCATTTCTGCACCGGAAAGAAGTCCCATTGCATATCCTGCACCTGTGTTAAATGGCGGATACCACATTTTATGTCTGGAGAATCCCGGGTTGTTTGGTCTGTAAAGTCCGGCAGCCCCGCCTGTTGCACAGAGAACTGCTTCTGCATCAATATCATAGAAAATATCTTCATTGACACTGAATCCTACAGCTCCGGTGATCTTTCCCTTTTCTGTTTTATAATCTGTGATGTTTACATGGTTCAGAACTGTAACATTCTCCTGTTCGGCTGCTGCCTTTGCAAGGATTGGTTTCATGTTCTCACCGTTGATCTTAATGTTTCGGTTTCCTCTGGCAACGTATTTGCCCTTTTCATCCTTCAGGATAACCAGCCCCAGGTCTTCCATTACCTTTGTCACATGATTTAATCTCTCTGACATGGTGAGAAGAAGATCTTCCCTTACGATTCCGTGGGCATCCTTTTTTGCATAGTCCACATAATCCTGCGGTACTCTACCCTCTGTAATATATGCGTTTAACGCGTTCACACCTGCTGCCAGGCATCCGCTTCGTTTAATGTTCGCTTTCTCTGCGATCAGAACTTTTTTATGACTTTTCTGACCGATCACATAGGCTGCAAAGCATCCTGCTGTACCGCCGCCGATGATCAGCACATCTGTTTTGATTCTCTCTGTCCTCATACTCTGTTACTCTTTTCTCCGAAATTATGTAGCTGTTCTCAATCATATCATCCAATCATTTTGTCTGAATGAATACTAAGTAAAATTCAGGTAAAAATCTTATATATCTACTTAGATAATTACAAAGTCATCCCTTACAGCCTCATTCTCGATCAGCTGTACGCTGTCACCTTTCAGTGCAAAAACCCTGTAGAGGAACACATTCACAGTCTCACCTTCCCGGACATCTGCTTTCTCCAGACTTCTTCTGGCAGTTACTACAGAATTGTTCACTCTCACCTGAAGCTCCAGGTTATCCCCTCTGAAGGAAACCCGTTCCACCACTCCCTGAGATACGGAGGTTCTGAACTTCTCTACCTCATCCAGTTTGGAAATCTTTACAAATTCCGGACGGACAATAATCTTGTCTGCTCCCTCCGCCTGAGTAAAGGTATGGAAATCATCTGCATTTTCCAGTACAGATGGCTGTCCGAAGAAGGATGCGGTAAAAGCGGTTTCCGGGTTTCTGTAAACTTCCACTGGTGTGCCCTTCTGCTCAATCTGTCCTGCATTGGTAATGATGATCTCATCTGCCACTTCAATGGCTTCATCCTGATCATGAGTAACAAAAATACTGGTGATACCCAGTTTCTCGATCATCTCTTTTAACCAGCTTCGTAATTCCTGGCGGATTTTTGCATCAATAGCTGCAAATGGCTCATCCAGAAGTAATACCTGGGGGTTCGGGGCAAGGGCTCTGGCAAATGCTACCCTCTGTCTCTGGCCGCCGGACAGCTGGCTTGGATATCTTTTCTCCAGTCCTTCCAGTCCTACCAGTTTGACCAGCTCCATGACTCTGGCATGAATTTTCTTTTTGTCTACTTTCTGAACCTTCAGACCGAACGCTACATTGTCATAGACTGTCATATAACGAAACAATGCATAATTCTGAAACACAAATCCGATTCCACGCTCACTGGCCGGAACATCATTGACTACCTTTCCGTCAATAATGATCTCTCCACTGTCCGGATTTTCCAGACCTGCGATCATTCGAAGAATAGTTGTTTTTCCGCTTCCACTTGGTCCCAGCAGGCCGATCAGCTTACCTTTTTCGATTCCGAAATTCACATTTCTTGATGCCTGGTAGGAACCATAGGTCTTATTTATATTTTTTAACTCTACATACATATCAGGCTTCCTTCTTTCCTTTGTATTCGATCACGCTTCGGATCACCAGAATAATAACTGCCATGATCACCAGCAGTGAAGATACGGCAAATGCTGGAACATACTGAAACTCATTAAATAGAATCTCTACATGAAGAGGAAGTGTGTTGGTTTTTCCCCTCAAATGTCCGGAAAGGACAGACACTGCTCCGAACTCTCCCATTGCTCTCGCTGTACAAAGTACAATGCCGTAAAGCAATGCCCATTTAATATGAGGAAATGTAATCTTCCGGAAAATGGTCCATCCGCCGGCTCCCATAAGGGCTGCCGCTTCTTCCTCGTCCGTTCCTTCTGCTTCCAGAACCGGAATCAGCTCTCTGGAAATAAAAGGAAAGGTTACAAATACAGTTGCAATAATGATTCCCGGTACAGAGAATACAACCTTAATTCCGAATTTCAAAAGGAAAAAGTAGACCGGACTCTGCCGTCCGAAAACCAGAAGAAAAATCAGACCTGCAATGACCGGGGAGATAGTAACCGGAAGATCGATCAGAGTAGTCAGCAGTTTTTTGCCCCTGAACTGGAACTTGGTCAGTGCCCAGGCTGCAAAAATACCGAAGATAGTATTAAAAATAACTGCGAAAAGTGTAGCTTTAACAGTAAGGAGAAGTGCTTTGATGGTGTATTCGTCTGTTACCGCAGCGGCGTAGACCTTCCATCCGCTTCGAAGGGCTTCTGTGATTACTGTAAGTAACGGAAGGAGGAGCATTACTGCCAGAAACAACACGCTGATCCCGATCAGGAGCCATTTTGTGATTTTCTCTGAAGTGGTTACATTGTTGTCCATCAGGCATTTCCTCCTTTTAAGATTCTCGCGTTTCTCTGCTGGATCACATTATTGAGAAACAGAATGAAGAATGAAACCGCCAGCATCACCAGTGCGATTGCCGTTGCACTGGAATAATCAAATTCCTGAAGCTCTGACATAATGATCAGCGGTGTGATTTCTGTATAATATGGTTTATTTCCTGCAATAAATACGATGCTTCCGTATTCACCCAGGCATCTGCCAAACGCAAGTCCGGTTCCTGCAAAAATCGCAGGTTTCAGTTCCGGAAAAATCACTTTCCAGAAAATGGTGGATTTCTTTGCTCCCAATACTCCGGCTGCTTCACTGCAGGAGTTGTCCATTTTCTCCAGGACTGGCTGTACGCTTCTTACAACGAAAGGAATTCCTACGAAGATCATAGCTACTGTGATTCCGATTCTTGTGTATGCGATTTTGATACCGAATCCGGCAAAAAAGCTACCCATCAGCCCGGTGTCAGAAGTCAGGGATGTAAGCGCAATACCTGCTACCGCTGTGGGAAGTGCAAAAGGAAGCTCAATCATTCCATCCATAATCCGCTTACCCGGAAATTCATATTTCACAAGCACCCATGCAAGGATGGTTCCCATGATCCCGTTTATCACTGCTGCTGCAAAAGCAGCCACCAAACTGGTGTAAAAGGATGCCAGCACTCTGGCTCTTGTAATGGTTTCGATGAAATCTTTAAAGCTTAATTTCGCGGTGTAGATCACCAGACTGGCAAGTGGGATCAGAACCACCAGACTTAATATGGAAATGGTAATCCCCATGGAGAGTCCGAATCCTGGAATCACCGGTTTGTTTCTTTTTTTCATAATCAATTACCACCTCTCTCGTCTCGTATGTTCCGGTCCTGTTGTTGTGTCAGTGGGCAATTTCCCTGTCTGCCTCTTTATCTCTCATAGATTTCATCAAAAATTCCGCCATCTGCGAAGTGCTTTTTCTGCACCTCATTCCATCCACCGTATTCACTGATAGTTACCAGATTTACGCTCAGGTCAAACACATCCCTGTGTTTTTTCAGGATTTCCTCATTGGTTGGACGAAAATAGTTCTCTGCCTCAATTTCCTGTGCTTCATGGGAATACAGATAGTTTAAGTACTCAGTTGCCACTTCTCTTGTGTCTCTGTAATCTACTACCTCATCCACCACTGCTACCGTGGGCTGTGCCAGAATGCTGACACTGGGAGTAACGATCTCGTACTCATCCGGGTAATCACGCATAGAAAGATAGGCTTCGTTTTCCCACGCTACCAGCACATCGCCCTGTCCGTTTTCTACGAAAGAAGTGGTTGCACCTCTTGCACCGGAGTCCAGGACTACTACATTCTGATAGAGCTTCCTGATGAAATCTTTCATCTGTGTCTCGTTTCCATTGTATTTCTTATCTGCATAAGCCCATGCTGCCATGTAGTTCCATCTGGCACCTCCCGAGGTCTTGGGGTTTGGAGTTACCACTCCTACCCCATCCCTTGTCAGGTCATCCCAGTCCTGAATCTTCTTTGGATTTCCTTTCTTAACCAGGAATACGATGGTGGATGTATAGGGAGAACTGTCATTGTCAAAATTGTCTATCCATCCTGCCTTGATCAGCCCTGCGTTCTCTATGGATTCAATATCATATTCTAACGCCAGTGTCACTACATCTGCATCCAGTCCGTTGGCCACTTCCAGTGCCTGCTTCCCTGAACCACCGTGAGACTGTGTGATCTCCACATCCTCTCCGGTTTTCTCCTTCCAGTGCTCCTGGAATATTTTATTATACTGTTCAAACATCTCTCTGGTAGGGTCATAGGAAACATTGGTGATAGATACTGTTTTTCCAAAAGCCTGTACCGGTGTCAGTGCCAGCACAGCTGCCAGACTCAATGCAAATATTTTTCTGATCATGTTTCATCTCCTGAGCATTTCCGTGATTTTTTCAGTCTCTTCTTTGGGATTTTACACCAATACAAGTTCTTCCTTCTCAGATTCTGTTCCTTCTATATGGAAGGAATTCAGAACCGGATTCTTATTGCCCATAAGGGAAAGGATCATATAGCTTGCTGTGCTGTCATAAGCCAGTCTCTTATCTTCTTCGGATGGTCTGGATGGACTTTCCGGATGAGAATGCCAGTTACCCAGAGGTACCAGACCGTTGGCACGCATATCCTTAACTGCTGCCAGCTGCTCTTTTGGATCCAGTGAAAAATGTTCATTGGAATGATCAATATTTGTCAGGCAGTAAACCTTTTCAATAAATTTGTCCTTACCTTCCTTTTTTCCTGCAACCAATCCGCAGGCTTCTTCCGGAAGATTTTCTCTGGCATGCTTTAAGATTATTTCGTAATCACTTTTTGACATTGTAATCATTATTTACTCACTCTCCAAACATTCCTTACAGAACTCCGTCACATTCTGCCTGCTCATAATCGATCAGTTCGGTAATTGTAGGATGTTCCCCACATACCGGACAACTTTTCACGTGTTGCGGAAGTTTGATCTTACGGAATTCCATAGTAAGCGCATCATAGGTAAGAAGGTATCCTGTAAGAAGATCTCCAACTCCAAGAATATACTTAATGGCTTCCATTGCCTGAAGACTTCCGATGACACCTCCCATTGCTCCGATGACACCAGCCTGCTTACAGGTAGGTACGGCATCCTTTGGTGGCGGATCTTTGAATACACATCTGTAACATGGACCTTCTCCCGGAACATAGGTCATAAGCTGTCCCTGGAAACGAAGGATTCCTGCGTGAGAGAATGGTTTCTTTGCCATAACACAGGCATCGTTGATCAGAAATTTCGCCGGAAAATTATCGGTTCCGTCAATAATGAAATCATAATCCTTGATCAGATCCATAATCGTTTCAGAATCTACGAAAGTCTGGTAAGTTTTTACTGTCACATCCGGGTTGATGGCTTCCATAGATTCTTTCGCAGAAAGCACTTTAGCCTTACCGATATCTTTCGTTGCATGAATGACCTGACGCTGAAGATTGGAAAGGTCTACCTCATCTGCATCTGCAATTCCGATAGTTCCCACACCTGCTGCTGCAAGATAAAGAGCTGCCGGTGAACCCAGTCCACCTGCCCCGATGATCAGGACACTGGAATTGAGCAGTTTTTTCTGTCCTTTTGCTCCAACCTCTTTCAGAATAATGTGTCTGGAATAACGCTCCAGCTGCTCATTTGTAAATGCCACTATCTTCCACCTCCCATGAAGTACAGGAATTCAACACTGTCACCTTCTTTTAATGCATAGGTATCAAATTCTGCTTTGTCGATGAAGTCATCGTTTACTGATACAGTTACATACTGAGGAGTTTCTACATTCTCCTGTACGATCAGTTCTGAAACTGTGATCGCGTCTTTTACTTCTTTTTTATCTCCTGCTACTGTGATAACCATAACATCTGTTCTCCTTTATTCTTATAAATTCTGATCAATAATCTCTTCCAGTTCTGCAGCTTTCTTTGCTCCTGTTAGTCGTTGGATCTGTTCTCCCTCTTTCAGGAAAATCAGGGTCGGCGCTGACATAACCTTATATTCCTCTACAAGTCCCTGTTCGTAAGCTACATTTACCTTTCCAACAAAAATCTGATCACCGTATTTCTCTTCTAGCTTTGCAAGCACCGGAACCATTCTCTTACATGGTACACAGCTGTCAGAATAAAAATCGATCAGTGTCAGTTTTCCGGGCTGGAAAGCTTTTTCCTTAAAAGTCTCACCACTTAATCTCTCTGCCATGATCCGCTCCTGTCAGTCTTCAACTTTCTTCACATAAAGTGTGTAAGTTCCGTCTTCGTTATCATCAAGCTTCAGGATCTGATGTCCTTCTTCCTTAATACTTCGGGGTACGTTCTGTACCGGTTCCCCGTCATTCATTCGGATGGATAAGATCTGTCCCTCATCCAGTTCTTCCAGCGCTACCTTTGCCTTTACAAAGGTTACCGGACACACAACATCTGTAATATCTACTGTATCATCAATTTTAATCTCACTCATTTTCATATGCCTCCAGGATTTCTTTATTGAATTTGTCCTCACCTACCCGATCGATAGTAAATTTTAATCTCTCACCTGCATTCGCATTTTTTTCAAAGAAATTAATAGCTGCATCGCAGACCTTCAGTAATTTCTCATGGTCTTCGATAAACGGGATCACTGTTTTTCCTTTATTGATGTGATTTCCGAAAATTCCTCCAAAAGAAACAATATATCCGTGTGTATTGTCATAAGCATCTGTAGGACAGGCTTTGGTGCATCGTCCACAGAAATTACATTTAGAAGAATCAACGGAGATTTTTCCATCTTCTAATGTGATAGCCCCTTCACGGCAGGCTTTTACGCAGACACCACACTGAATACATTTCTCTTCCTGCCATGCCACTTTGATTCCACCCTTGATTCCTACGTCGTTCTCTTCTGCTTTTAAGCAGTTATTCTGACATCCGGTAACACCGAATTTGAATTTATGGGGAAGCTCACGTCCGAAGTATCTCTCGTCCAGCTCCTCTGCCAGTGCGTAGGTATCAATACATCCGCTGGGACAGATGGCTGCGCCCTGACAGGCTGTGATGGTACGAACTCTTGGTCCGCATACACCCGGAACCACATCTCCCTCTGCCAGTGCAGCTTTCACTTCATCAATCTGATCTAACTTGATAAAAGGAATCTCCACACCCTGACGGGAAGTAAGATGTACATAGCCCTCGCCGTATTTTTCTGAAACCTCAGCTACCTTTGCAAGCTGTTTCGCATCCAGATGTCCGCCAACTACGCGGATTCTTAATGAAAAATTATTTTTCTGTTTCTGGCGCATGAATCCGCCTTTTTTTAATGCTGCATAATCTGCCATTGTCCTCTTCCTCCTGTAGAACGCCTTTCATTCTAAAGATAAATCTATAATGTTTTTTATTTTCATAGTTTATTGCTAGGTTTTGTATGATATTACACCACCTGACATATTTTGTCAATAACTATCTGAAAATAAATACATTTTTTCACAGACCTTTTATAGCCTCTGTGAAATCCCGGATCAGATCCTCTGCGTCCTCAATTCCTACGCTGACACGGATACTATCTTCAAATACTCCTGCTGCTTCCCTGGCTTCCCGGTTACTGTGAAGATAGATCGTAGATGCAGGATGGATCACCAGAGTCCGCACATCACCGATATTGGTGGCAATCTTTACATATTTCAGCCTGTTGATCACTGCATAGGCTCTCTCCCTGGAACCGGCACGGATCGTCAGGATTCCGCCGCCCTTGTTTCCAAACTGGTCTCCGGCAATCTTATGGTAAGGATTTGATTCCAGCAACGGATAATTCACTGTCACCCCTTCCAGCTGCTCCAGTGCCTGGGCCAGAGCCAGCGCATTGCTGCAGATCCGCTCCATACGCAATCCCAGGGTCTCCATTCCGATAATATTCAGATAAGCATTCACAGGAGCCAGACAGCCTCCCATATTCCGCCAGATTCCATTACGCAGCTTTACCAGATAAGCAAATTTACCAAATTTTGCATATTCTTTCATACCCGGATATCTTTCAGGATCCCAATAAAAGGTTCCTCCGTCCACAATAATTCCGCTGATAGCATCACCACTACCATTGATATATTTAGAGGTAGAATGCACTACCACATCTGCGCCATATTCCAGCGGCTGGATCAGATATGGGGTTGCTGTAGTACTGTCCACGATCAGCGGAATCCCTTTTTCATGCAAAAAATCCCCGGTTTCCCTTATATCCATTACATTCAGTCCCGGATTACCGATAATCTCTCCGAATACCACTTTGGTTTTTTCTGAGATCAACGGTTCTATCAGTGCTTTTTCTACCCTAGGGATAAACTTCACTATAATACCAAAGACCTCCAGATCATGAAGCAGATCCAAAGTACCTCCAAACAGGCCGCTTCCGGCGATCACCTCATCTCCTGACTGAAGAATATTCAGCAGAGACAGGGTAACTGCAGACATTCCGGAGGAACAGGCAATCGCTCCCATTCCGCCCTCCAGTTCATTTACCCTTCGCTCAAAAGCATCCACTGTAGGGTTTCCTATCCTTGTGTAAGCAAAACCCGGTGCGCGGTTCTGAAAAACCTTCTCCAGCTGCTCCGATGATTCATAAGAATAAGCATTACACTGGCTGATTGCCGGCACTGTAGCTCCGGCTTCATAACTTTGCACGGATTTTCCATGCAGTAATCTGGTCTGAAATTTCATGGCACTCTCCTTTATACACTCATACAACATATCAGACAACCTCTTTTAAGGGCATCTTTTTCGTTCTCTTTTCATAGTTATTCGATATGAATGATAGTATATTTGTAGTTTCCGGAAATGTCAACGTAATAGCTTATACATGCTTCTTATAATTTTATATAGCTTAAAACTATATAACTACAAATTTACCAGTGTCAGCGCACTAACAAGAATGATTTTTCAACAAAGGCGCCACTGCATTGCCTGGTTAGCAAATGCAGTGGCGCCTTTGTTTCTTATTTTTACAGTTTCTTATTTTTTACACAGAAGCCTTCTCCATTTCTTTCTCAGGAAAAAGCTTTCTGAAAATGAAGCGAACCAGCGGACCGGCATAAAAAATCTGCCAGAAGAACGCCATCGGGAAATTCATTGCTGTTGTCTGAAGCCATGTAGGGATAATCTGGCTTACCGGTGCATGTTTGATCAGCACAGTGGCTGCAAAGCTCATGCACGGGCACATAAATGCTACAGATACTGCAGAAATTGCAAGTACCAGGTGGAACGGATTATCTCTTCTCATATCCACAATACCAAATGCAATCTTCTTTG